>Ga0265797_10000820_pt1 | contig 56702 bp, 43 predicted proteins | sample P2T30metagenome_FD_192433 | JGI IMG/M metagenome (GOLD analysis project Ga0265797, IMG submission 192433) | Plant litter microbial communities from East Loma Ridge, Irvine, California - P2 T30 | ecosystem: Environmental > Terrestrial > Plant litter > Unclassified | place: USA: California...
GAGGGTTGCCAGCGCTCTAATTGAACGTGAAATTTCTAAAAAGTTGTCCTAGCCAGACACACAAGGGATGTGGACTCCTGGTGTGCTGCACGATAGAAGTTGCAAGCATACCACCCTACATACTCTAAAGGTTCCATTTAAATGCAGCTACAGGAGAAAGAACAAGCGTGCTATTGAACAAGAGGCGATGCAAGAGGCGCAGTATGTTGGTTATGTTTGCTCGCGTTGCTCTGCGGATCACTCCGTGTGCAATTTGTCCAAAAACTCTGTTGAATGCCCACATAGTCAAAGTAGAGCAGTAATAGGCACCAACAAAAAAAAATTTGTAGAGTTCATATATGCAGAAGTATAGTGATGCTACTGTGCGACACAAGGGCAAAAAGAAGGTTCTTGTGCGACACCTGTGTGATTCGAACACACGCTCCCGAAGGAACTGGCTAACTTCCACGTTGTGAAATAGCAGGCCAGCGCGTTAACCTAGTTGGTTAGCTCGGATGAGACTAACACTGAGTGTGAATAGACGTACCACTCCGCCCTGTTTTTTGTTAGAAGTTGCGACGTGGAAGAGGATCGGGTAAGAACGAACAAAGTGCCAAATTCTCTTATTGCAAATGATGAATAACGATTTTGAGAAATAGCTAAATTATATTCTACAATCAATAACTGCCGGAGCTCTCTCAAGCTGACAGTGTCAAGCTCCAATCTGCAGTGTTACGTGGCGATGCCGTGAGCCAAGTGGAAAAGCGGGGTTGGTGGGTTGTTACAAACTGCGCGGTAGGCGACAGGCACCGCACTTACGCCATTTCCTAATTCGCAGGATAGATTCTGCAGCAAAACCACATTCAAGAACTTCGATCTCACGTGAGTCTTATTCTTGCGTCGGCTCGAATTTGCTTCAGTCTACCTCTTGACCGATCTATTTCCTTTTGTTTGGACCTGTTGTCTTGCAGAAGAAACCACGTCATCTAACACCCTTCAGGCTTCAGCAACGATGAAACCACGAAGCGACCATCTCGGTCAACTTGTATCATGATGGCGCTCGCTACTGCGACGACGAGCAACCCGTTCATTTCCAACAAGCGCTTCAAAACCACTTCAACATCCTTCCAAAGCAGCTCACACCTCCCAACGCAGCACTGATACCTGTGAACAGTACAAGCGGCCCATAATGGCTTGCATACAGCCCCTTATCTCCGAAGTCCCCAGACCTAAGCAAGGCCTCGCTCAAAGGCCCACAAGCCACGTTTCCGATGCCTCTCCCAGCCACCAGCACCGCATAGACCATCATCGAATCAATGCTCTGCTCCTTGCTTCTTACCGCCTTCATCACTGCCGGGTACGTCGTTGTATAGCTCCCTGCAAACAGCCCATAAACAGCGCAGAAGACCAGAAGGAGAGCCAAGTTTGTGGAAAATCCCCATAGCAAGAAGACCGCGAGCGTCGACCCCACGGTTGATACGAAAACGCACGTTGTAACATGAAATCGATCCACAATGGTGCCCATGCCCACGCAGCCAAAGACAGTCGCGATATTGATCAAGATGAGCGTGAGAGCGGAGACCGTGCTCGAAGCGCCGAGCGATCTGGCGTATGTCGGCAGGTAGATGGCCGGGACGAAATAGCCGAATCCTTCAAATATGTTGCCGAGCTGGAGAAGTAGGAACGATTTGTTCTTGAGGAATGCCAAATCGAATTTTCGACGGTTCGTAACTTGCGCAACAGGCAGACGCGGCCTGACATATATCGTCAAGGGCAGGATGGCGATGAAAAGCACAGCGGCCCACACGCGGAGAGTCGTGCGAAACCCGTACTTCTCGAGGAGGAATTGCAGTAGCAGAGGGACTATCACACCTCCAAGACCAGTTCCAGCCTGTGACTGCGTTAGCTGGTCCTCGAAAGGGTCGAATGTGCGTAAACTAACCCACATAATCCCAAACGCCATGCCCTTCTTCCTCACGAACCACTCGTCGACAAACGCAACCGCGGGATTGTAGCAAAGTGCTGCGCCGATTGCATAAAAGACGCCCTGACTAACGATCAACTGCGGAACCGTCTGACTCAACGAGCTCAGTGCCAACGACAGACACATGATGATCAGCCCGATCGCGATGCAAGGACGCCGAGAGCCAGGATACCACGCGAACAATCCAAACACAAATGGCGTGATAAGGTACATCAGTCCCAAGGCGCAAGTGCCAATGATGGCTATGTTTCGAGAACCCGCGAACGGTGCGGTGGAGGTGTAGTGTTCTTGGAATATGCCGAATGCGAAAGGGAAGCCTAAGTAGTCGTTAGTGGAATTTGGGGTGGGCTGGTGCAGTGGAGGTAGTACCCCAGACCAGGACCTCTAACCCGAAGGCAGAGAACAAGAATAGCCATGCATCTTTACCTCCATCGACGGGCGGGAGTGAGAATTCGGGTTCTGTTGCACGAGTCTGATCGACGTTTGGATTTGTGACGAAGAGCTCGATATCGGAATCATTCGCTGTCGTCATTCGGGAATTCGGGGGCTCCATGTTGGCAGAGTAAAGTCCGGGAGCAGCAACAGAAATTCTGTAGATGGTGGGGAAAACGTTTTGTTCTCTGCTTTGTCGCAAGACTGTTTAGTAGCACTAAGGCAAGTGTATGCCGTTAACGGCGTACGCTAAAGATGTGGGATGAGCCTCGTCTCGATCCAGACCGAATGGTTCACATCATAGGAAGTCAGGAACGAGACAAGGATGAGGAATTCGTAGAACTACCCAGTCAATGGCATTCGCGATGCACATGCAGTCCAAAAGCGATTGCTTTTGTCAGCAGCCATTGGGGTGCATTTGTAAGCGGCTTCGCGCAATGTACACTAGCATCCAATGCTTGGCCTTGCATTCATTTCCATGTGCAGAAGATCTCCTTTTGCAATTGGCTGTAACTTTAATACACAGCAGAACCGGACCCTTTAAAAGTTTTCAAGGCCTTGTAAACATCATCGGACTTGTACGATGTATTCAACAAGCAAGGTTCGCTTTCTCCGAACGGCCCGATCGCGTCGCCTTGCTCAATTGGGATTGTTTTTGCGACGCGCTTGCACGTTGCCTCAGTCTCAATCTAGCTATTGACTGATTGTTCATGCTGTTCACTCTTTATCGCCATTGAATCCGCTGTTTCTATCAATCACTTCTTCTCGTCGAACTGTGCCCCAACGTATGCAATGTATTTCTCGATGTCACCAGCCGTTTCATGCAACGCCGCAGATGAAGTGCGACCACTATCTGTGTCCTTCCGGTGACCTCCATGCTCGTCAATTGAGCAAGCACGTTGAGCTTCGGTGCTAGCCATGTTATCAGTGTCGCATTCTTGGTCGGAGTTCGATGGTAGATTCTTACGAAACGGCGTCGACTTCGCTGCGTTTGTCACCGTTTCCTGGAGCAGGCGTTGGATCGTTGGAGTTCGGATAATCTTGAAACGGCATCCTGGCGGTACTTGAGTAGTTCGGTGACAGATGTTGGTCGGTTTGGGCGACTGCACGGTTATGAAGACGCCCAACTCATATAACCTCGACCATGAACCAGTACTTCCTCTGCGTCCATGGCCAGACTGTCCCTGCATAACGCCCAGGGCGCCTACGCGAACATGACTTGAGCGCGCGCCACGTTGATGAACGCCGTTCTTCAGCAACAAGAGAGCAAATCCATTGATGGGTACGACTCCATGAGGTTAGCCAAGCAAGCGCTGATTGGATCAGGAAGTGTTCCCGCGTCTTTCGCCTCACTTGTTGGGTATCGACTGTTCTGTGATCAGATTCAAGTCTTGCAGCGCAGCTGAAATGAGAGGGATTAAGTCGATGATGTTACAAAAATTGCGTAAACTGAACGTCTTCGCAGTCATTGAGTGGTCAAGGGCGTGAGCGCAGCGGTGCTGGTGTGCAGGATGCATGGAGACGACAAGTGACTCGTGTCGCATTCGATGCTGTGTTCGAAAGTTTCCTGGAGGTCTTGAGTGCATTTCACAATCGCCTATTGGCTCTGTCCACGTTTGATCAGCGAATCGAACAGGACAGCTCCGGAGTGTAGCAACATTGTCTATTTCGGACTCACAACCTCTAGTCCCTTTTGTATATACCCAACAGCCAGCAGGCTCTCAACAATGCAAGCCCCCACGCCATGCCAATGCTGTCCCAAACGACGTTTAGCTTACTGCCCATTACTTCTTTCCACCCAATGGCGACCTCGATCATGGCAATGTCTGCACTCTCAGCCAACATCAGCATCTCCACGTCGAAGATCCAGCCTTCGGAGTGCATGTACGGTATAATGTAGGGTAGAGTTGGTCGAGAGAAGAGCTTGAATCCGCACTGCGTGTCTTTGATGCGGGCGGTCGCGGGCGGCGTCATGACACGGAGGAATACGTGGAAGGAGTGCATGAGGAAGTTGCGGAGTTTGGAGCGCTGGATATTGATTAGCATAAGTCAGAGCACCGCCACTTAGATGCTGATATACCTTGACAACGGCTTCACTTCCCACCAGATGCGCTCGACTGCCAATTGCGACTCCACGGCCTTGATCGTCCTCAACCGACCTGCAGCCTTCGACCATCTTGCCAAGATCATCAAAGCGACTCGCGCCATCGGCGTCTGCGAAGACAATGTACTGCCCTCGCACGTGCCTCATGCCATGTGTGACCGCCCCACCCTTTCCACGATTCTGTTCCAATGTTATGACACGGATGCTGCCATGCGGTATGTTTGTCGAATGCGGCACTTTCGCGTTTCCATTTTTCGACCATGGTCCAGGCGTCGGCACTGGATGGTGGCTGAGCTGGTGCTCCTTCGCGAAGTCCAAAGCCTTGTCGACGGTCGCGTCCTTGCTGCCGTCGCTTACAATCAATATCTCCCAGCCCTTCTGTTTCCCTGTGCCCTTCTCGCCATCATGCGCACTGCCGTACTCTTTCTGCAAAAAGTCGACAGCCTCCTCCAGCATGTCTTCCAGTCGCTCTTCTTCGTTGTATGCGGGAACCACGACGCTCATGAAGAGCTCAGGTTCCTCAATGGGCATCTGTGGTGGCACGATGACCTTGGAGCCAGGTTGCTTCGCGGCTTCCTCCTTCGCAGCCTCTTTCTCCGCGGTCCATCGGTCCAGCCAGCATGGTAGAGGTTTTGAGTCGCTACGTGAGCCATCGGGCAATACCGTCGTGAACAATTTTTCGGAGCGGCGAGGTAGGCGTGGTGTGGGCGCGAACAAATTGAGAGCTATGTAAACCTTTGATACCCATGTTAACTTCACAAATTTGGGCGTGATTTTGTGCGGAAGTGTCATACCCAGAACCCCAACGCGCTCATCAAGAAGGCCAATGCAAGTAGAAGAGCCCATGTGGGCGGCATTACCACAGCATGTTGCGGGTTCGTGTCAAACCCATAGCCTGAGCCTCGCGCACTCGTGTCGAATGCGCGATTGGACATTGTGGTAGGTGAAGCCCTTCAGTGGGCGGACTGAAGCACGGGCTACCTGCGGCAAGTAGCAAACATTGAGGAATTTCAATTTAGAGCAAAAGACAGATATGAAGGTGAATGGTCGCGATGTGGTGTAAGCAGCCAATTGGCGGCTAAAGATGCAACGTGGTAGTAACTGACGTCGTTGGGCTCGGCAGAACGTGGCACCGAGCTAGGACGGACAACACGTGGTAGACTTCAGTCACTCAGCACCTCAATGCGACCATCTACTTCAATACATTTAGCGTCTACTGTGCAGTATCAGCACATGCATACGTTCCGTCTATTATTATGTTTTCCGGAGCCGCAAAGTTCGCACCAGCCTGAATTAACACGCATCGCTTGTGACACGGCTCCGGCCTAAGGAGTTAACTCAGAAGACAACTAGCTTCGCTATTGACACGAGCTTTTCTGTATCACCCACGATCTCGGTCGAGGCGATCGTGTGGCGTACCGAACGAAGACGGCGGAAAACTCCAATGTCTGGCGCACCATCTTTCGCGGAGACAACAAAGCGTGATATTGACTATGGCCAAGCCCAAACCAAGGTCAGCATCTCGTTCCAATTGAGGAACAAATCGACAGCCGAAGCAAAGAGTGGCTGTGGAGGCGCAAGGCTGAATCGGCCATTCGCGCCAGCTTCGTGAGGCTTAGTCTCACGCTCTCTTCACCGGTTGGTGTTGAAAGCCTGTCGCAACGGGTGATTTGCTGGGAGCCACTAAGTTACTTGACCGCCGATGACAGCAGCACCACACGAATACCCCACGCGCGCGAGTTGCACGATCTGGCACGGTTTACGTGGGTGACCACTCACCTGAATCGGTGCGTCACGGACTGTCTGCTAGACCGAGGCGATGGCTGCTTACTAGTGACCATGCCTGGGACAGTACGAGCACATCGAACAGTACCATAATCATGGATCACACTTTTCTGAAGCTTGTGATACATGCCAGTAGCAGTTTTGCATCACTCTTCCACCAGACAAAACACCTATCTCAAAGTGGCCTTGGCCGGTCGAATTTCTAGGTGCCAAAATCGACCGCAACCAAAATCATCGTCCAACAGACAATGCCAGCGTGGTGATTCCTGGTACCTTGCTTTCGTTTGGCAAAGTCGGCCATCGATAATTATCAGAGTCAACGCTTGGTGTGGCAGTTACTGGATCAGGCAAACGATGCGATGCACCAGGGTCATCGGTGGATTTGCGAGAAAGGCGGGATGATGTCTGGCTGCTCTGTGGTTTATTCTTGGGCGGCAGGCCAGAACGAAACAGAGGAATACCAGCAGCATGGTTCACATGCCTGCCGTGGTCGAGTCGTCCCAGTCGCGGCTGTCGTCGGAAAGCCACGACCTCTATCTGGTCAGACCAATCAGCAACTTCTACAGCTACCCCTGTAATGTTATAGCACAGCCCGCATACCTGCGCAGATGGCCGATCGCGTTCGGTATCCGGGTGGCTGATCGGATACGAGACACAGTATTCCAGAGGAGGGGTTCATATCGTGCTGTGGTGTGGTGGTCCCCAGCTCGACTGTGTGACGTGGTCAATGTTCCTGCATCGCTGCTGCACGAAACTGTGATTCCCTGGAGGTGCCACCAATCGAAAGACGTTGGAGGACTTATACTGTGCTCCAAGCCTATCAGGAGGCTGATTTGCAAGCGCAAAACACATGGCAGTGATCTGACATGGGCAGAAGACTTGTAGACCGACTGGCTTGCTTCTCTACACCAGAGACACTGCACTTCGTGTTCACTCGAGTCCTGCAAAAGTCAAGAAGACTTAAAGCTGCCATACTACCCTCTCATTCATGTCAAGTCCAATTCAACTGATCTGCAGTCACAAATCTGACCTTCCTCTTACAATCGGTCTTTATACGCTGCTTTATCTGTGATACCTTCACTCATCAACCTGTCTTGATTACACGCACGACACCATGCCGCACGCGGTCCGAGACGAGATATCCATGTCATCGATCCACAATGACGATTCAAGAGGAAAACACCTGGCTTCATCGTTAGTACTGGGCTACTGCGAGCTGGACTTTGCTGTATACTGATGATGTGACAGGACTATCGCTCAGTGCTCCGGATCCCACACCCAAGAAATCTTTGTTCATGGCTACGGCTCTGCTTCAAATCCTCGAATAGTACCAAAGATAGATACAGCGACCAAGGCATTGGAGTTTAGCTTTATGGGCGGGCAATTTTGAGCGTCCATGAAGCGCCAATCTTCGTGTGGTTATAGAAACCAGAAGGCTTACAAGGGATGGGGTGGGTGGGTTAGCTGGCTACTGGTTAGTGTTGATCTCTTCAAAATCGCGCCGGCGGAGCTGTCGAGAAAAAGACGATGGAACAATTCCAGGGCGCGAATTCTTTGGCGTCGTCGTACTTGCTTAGAACGAAACTACAAGTGGGTGACCCATTTCTCATCGCACCGAGTGATGAACCACAACCGTGCGGATCATTACATGATGCAATTGTTCTTTGTGCTCACAGGCGGGGCACGAGAATGAGGTCGTCAGGTCTGTCTAGTCTTTGTTGTGCGCGATCGCAAGACCGGAATCATCTTGTCTAGTACATGAACCCTCTACGATCAGCCAGACCAACCCATAATGCGCATCCTCCTTCCTGATCAAGCGAAGCTAAGGTGTTTGATACAAATTTACGGGCTGAAATTCAGCGAGAGTTGATTCGAGACGGACGTGGCTCGGAGGTTTTGTGTAGATATCGATACCAGTGCCATCTCGATAGGATGGTTGATATCCATGTAAGTTAGATGACCGTGTAGCTATAGTCGCTCCTCAGATCGTTATGCCTGCGTCACTGTATTTTGTCGTCAGACAGGCCTCGTCTGCACTGCGGAGCTTACTATGTTGTCTCATGAGCTTGCTTACGAGTAAAGCCGAGGGCTAGCTGTTCATTGAGCCAATATAGCAAGAGCGTGCTTTCCGTTTACTGAAGTGTATGATGTCCACGTAAGCTTAGCTGGCGAAAATGTTCGTTGGCTGTATCTTCAAGCAATCTCGAGAGGAGAAAGTGGTCTGAGGGACATGGCTGTACGTCAGACAGGCCGCATGCGGGGTTCTCCAAATCTTGATAAGCTTTTTCGAAGCCAGGAACGCGGCGTACACCAATGACGACATACTCCATCTAGGATAATGTTTGTCTTCATGTGGCACGCCTTCAGACCTGCACCAGGTTCATTTGAGCTGGCGATTTAATTTCCACCTCTGGTCTTCACCGGTACTTTGCGGAGAAAGTCGGAGGGCCAATTCCCCCATAGTCAATCAATCGCATCTTGCAAGTGGGGCTACCAGTAAGGTAGAAGCATATGGAAGCGCGTGACTCGAGAGATTGCCGTTTTCGTGCGCAATGTTGAAGCTCCTCGGGGTGAGCGAGAGCGCTGCGGGACGCGACCATATTGTAAAAATGGTATATGTAGCGGCGTCTATCACGTTCAGTACATGTACCCAACGCAGAACTCAGCAACCTCCGACCCATATCCATCATCAAACTACCATCCCATACTCGCCTATCTTGGATCATCGATCTTGGCAGCGATGGGTATCCCGACATACGGGACCCAGGCTGTCCATAAGCCTTTCGGAGCTACTTTGGCTCCTGCCCATAGGCATCATTTGGATCCAACTTGGTCAGTGACGTGAAGATCGGAATAGACTGGTATGAGATACCTGATACTGACGATAGTTATCAGGGCAACTGGAAGCAAAAAGGAACCGATTTTCCATTGGCAATGTACTTGCATTGAGCGTGAAGCTTCGGTACATTTGCCTCAGACGCTCAAAGAGCAGAAGCTCGATATCAAACATACCGGTGCGCAGTTTGGGATTGACGCCGGTGCTTGAAGCGGGTGAAAATGCCAAGATGATTCCTGTCTTGAACGCCACAGAAAAGGCAAAGGACAAAGGGTTCATAAATGATAGTACCCATGGTAGCCATAAATATCGATCTATCCTCTCACACTTCCTCCTGATACGGTTGACATGTCCTGCATCGTGCTCGCGTGACAGTGATGTCAAGCTGGGGGTTGATCCGGCCCGCGGGTGGGGGTGGCAGCGCGTGACCTCTCTAATCCTCTCCAATAATCAACGGCCGACGGACTGTTCCCCATACCGATCAAAAGAAGCCGTACCATTCTCGGAACATGGCAATGCAGGACGACCAATATAGCTTTGTTGTCCGGGCCACGTGTGCTGGAGCTATGCAGATCAGATCACTGTGACCGACCCTTCGTCTGGACCCTTCAGGTCGAGATTATGGGCTTCATGTTGATTGTGATCTGAGCTCTGCGGGCTCTTGTCGCCATCAGATTGTCCTAAATACCGGTGAAACACTCACGAATGTCGTTCTGAGTGACATGAAGGTAACCCGTGGTTGGCATAAGAGGGCTAGTTCCCGCTCCCCGCACGCCTTCACCACTCTAACTTAGCGTATCGTTGACGCGGGGCTTACCCCCACGTTAGCATCCCACGAGACTGCAAGGTGTAACGACATCGCAGATGGTCCTCAGATGCACCATCAGACGTCTCCGCGCCGTTAGTCACCGCAATGTACGTACGCCATCAATTTTCATTGATGCTAGTAGGCATGCATCTTGGAAAGAAGAAACGAGTGCGGTCAACGAGAACAATACTGTAAACAGAAACAGCCAACGTCCAATTAGACGCTAGCACCCTAATGCCGGCACGTCAGCAACCCAATGATTTTCATTCAAGCGATGGCGTTACAGGCATTACCATGCTCGTGAACGTGACGCTAGAGTCTGTGGTCCTGGTGAAATGTATGCGCACGAATTCGCGGCACGCAGTGGCGTGCATCTCAAATTCGAGGGCGGTGACTGGCTTACTCGTTGTCAGCAATGAGCGGTACGACTGCAGCACAACACACCGCCAGCTGTATTGTGGAATCAACTATATAACATTTCTGATGGCCGAAGAAAAGGAAGATCGTCTGCAGCGACCCGCGAATGTCTTACTGATGCGGCGCAACTTGCGCCTGCTAATCTGCTCATGGATGTAGCGCCCCTCAGCGAGCTGTGGGCTTGACAGCTTTGCCTGTTACTCTTGCAACGACTAGAAGCTCCTCACATTCGAGCAAGTTCATAGTCTTCAACGGCAAATGCCGCTGGTTGTGCCATTATCCTGGGTCGGTTATGCAGGATATTATAAGTAAGCGCACGTGGCTCGACCTATAAGTCAGATCTTACAAGACAATTCCGGGTGACAGTTTGCTGATTCGGTCTTGTGAGTAAGGCGTGCAGTAGTCTCGCAGAAGAGTCCTATGTCAAGTCATTAATTGCAAGAAACTCATTTACTGCAACGCCTACCGTTGAATCTGCTCCAATCAGATGACTGAGAGACAAAAAAGAAGATTGGTCTCCGGGGCGTGTCTTGCGATGTTCAGACGTCGCTTAATATTCGTTGGCCAGCGCAGCGCATGGGCCGTAATGCGGTCTCCCCTTCCATCAATTCGCGTAAACTGATCTTTCGCTTCACTCCCAGGTTGAAAACTTTTCCATAGGTTCAACGTACATCGTTGCTCGGCCCGCCAATCATGACTACATGGAATTGAGCGCAGGAGGTCGTCTGACTGAGACAAGCTCCGGAAAGCATGGTCGATGGAAAGACTCGTATGATCTTTGGCAGCATGGCCTGGGGGTAGTCTGCCGGGACGCATATTGTGAAGTATTCTATACCCATGAAAAGTGGCCAATATGTATACAAGGCATCTGCATTGATCGTATGACGGATGATTCTCAGGTAAGCTTGGATGTCAATTCGCGCCTAGTGGTGGCTGACTGCTGGCCATTCGAAAACGGGTCGCTGGGTGATAGAAGCGAATGGAAACATAGGTTAGATAGCAGCACATGATGTTTAATTTCGGCTTCAAGCGGTGTGTTCGCGGGATTGTGGATTTGACAGCTACTTGCGCCTGTCTGCTATGTGTGATCATGAAGCTCATCCAGATTTCGATCGCAATTTGGCGACATACCTGGCACTCTCATGAGAATTTCACAATCCACCCATCACCAACTCTCTCTCCCTTTGCATTCACACCGCCCCAAAACACCACACTATGCCCATTCTCCATCACATCCGCACCGAAGAAGGCTCTCGGTCCTGGGTGCAACTTCCCGTCCTCTTCCTCTAGTTTTGCAAGTTGTTTGTCTGACGGCAACTGCACGACTGCTTCAGCCCACGCAAGGTGGCCTGTCTCCGCACCAATAGCATGTCGGATAGCATCTTTGATCTTCGCTGGCTTGATCGCGTTCTTTATTGACCATGCGGGCTGGACATCTATGTCGCTGGAAGGGATCTGCAACGCCCAGGTGTCACTGAACTGAGTGACTTCTCCCGTGCCTTTCGAGTGCTTCTCGACTGCCAGTGACTGTGAGCTTTCATCTCGTGCACCCAGTAGATAAGTTATGTAGTTGCGTCCCCATCCAGTGGTAAGTGGAAGAAATGCCCCATCGTGGCGCGCACGAGGTCCCGGCGCCAAAGGGTTGGTCGGAAACGTGAACGTCTCCCACGACATTTCTGCTATAGGTGAAGATATGCCTAGGTGGTGAAGCTGACTGCTTACTTGATCGACAGTCGAGATCAGGTACAATTGACCATTCGCCAGCGCGGCGTTTGTGGTCGCGACTGGCGCAGTGGGAAGCTGTGTCCAGGCGCGCGTTGCAATATCGAACTTCCAGATATCTGACGCAGCATCGCCAGTAGAATCGAATCCACCATACAACACGACGGATCCATCGTGATCAAAGAGCTTCGCGCTTCGACGTGGGCCAGGCGTGATCTCTGCACTAGTCGGTGCTAACCTATCCCATAGCTTCCGCTCAGGGCTGAACAGCCACAACGAAGATTCTTCGTCGATTAGTTGGTCCTTCTCATCGCTGCCACCGTAGATTGCAACGTTGCCATGGAACGCACATGCAGCATGCTTCGTCCGCGAGGAAGGCGTCTCGCCACCTTCAATTGTCGGCAGTGCCGGAGTCAGACTGTAGTCCATCTCTGGCTTCCCAGAATGCTCGAAGGTAACAGCGTGGATATCACTGCTGGCGAGAAGATTGTCTGAATTTGTGCCACCGAAGATGTAGGCTTTGTTTTCGATGATTGTCAAAGTGTGGTGCGACCGTGCCAGCGAGCGCCTGAGTTGTTAGAATAGATTCTTGCGCCCAGATTCGAACGCACTTGGTATGGTCATCTTTTGCTGTTGCTATCCGTGTGAATGTGGCTTTTAACGGCAGCGTAGGCTTCGAAACGAGGTATGCTGCGTAGCCGGCCTGTGCGCCATGCTCGATGACTTCCGAGGCGACGTACGCGCCTGCTGCAATTTCCGCCATGGTTTACAAATATGAGTTGTCGGTCGCAAAGCGTAAGGTGGGTTTGTGGGACGCGATGATGGTGGACAAAGGAAGGAGATATGTGGGTCTTCACACAGGTACGTGCGGTCACGTCATTGGTCTGTGCTGTTTGGTGACGCGAAACTTCTGAGCGCGACTCCAACACCAACTTGATGCTTGATGCTTCAAACCTCGAGAAGAAATACAGGATAGTCCTAGAGCCAGACAGACTTATCGCTACCCAGGGGTTTTGGCATCTGCTCCCAGCCGACCTCCACGCCCTCAATACTCGCCGAATGTCTCACTGCTCTCAATTCGCCAAACCCCGTCTCTCTCGTTTCCAAGTATTGATCGACATCCTCTGGCCTTTTGAAATCCTTGCGATTGAATACACTCTTACCCTCAAATTGACCCAGAGACCGCAGATACTTCATCACACCTGCTAAAGAGACCTTGATTTCGTATGCGCCTCCTTCTGTCGCGCGCTTATACAGCGCCGCCATAATACCCGTTGCTAGGAAGTATCCAGCGCCATGATCTAAAGCCTGACACGGTAGCACTCGAGCCGGCTCGTCCGCACCGTATCGTGCGGCGTCTGCTACGTTGATTCCAGAGCAGGTTTGCACGAGAGAGTCGAAACCACGATTTTGGCTCCAAGGACCATAAGGACCGTAAGCGTTGAGGCTTGCGACAATTAAATTTGGATTGGCCGAACAAAGTTCTTCCGCCGAGAGCCCTTGAGCGGCGAGACTGCCGGGTCGATAACTTTGGATGAAGATATCCGCCGTTCGCAAGAGATTGAGTAACTCGGCCTTGCCATCGGGCGTCTTGATGTCAAGCTGAACAGTACGCTTTCCTCTAGAAACGTCGATATCCAGGTCTGGAAGGTCTGGAAGTGTTGGCGACGTTACCCAAAGTACATCAGCACCATGCGCTGCCAGCGTTCTCCCTGCGACAGGGGCGGCTATCACGCGGCTCCTGGGTGTACGTATGAAACGTCAGTGTTTGTCACGCACGACATGTCTGCATACTATTAACTCACATCTCCACGACACGTATGCTACGTAGACACTTGTTATCCAGCGCTGCCCCCTGCAACGCTGGAAGGTATGGCTCCGACTGGGCAATGCGGTCCACGATGATTGGGAAGTCCACGACTGCCTGTGCCTGTGGAAGCGCATCCCATTCTTCGAAAGATCGCAGCGCTACAACAACAGCACCATCACGAAACGCTGCGTCCTCGACTGCTGTTGATCGCCAATCCAGCATCTTATGTGCCACATCCTCTCTCGTAGCATTCTTGCTCAAGCCCAAAATCCTCAACGCGCTTTCGCGATGGTTGGGAAACGAATCGTGCATTCTCACGAAGCCGTCAGACGTTTTGTGTAGACCGCCGATTGTTCCCCAAGAGAATGGGGCCGGATTTCCGTTGAGTACATAAAGTCGTTCGGACTTGAACTCGGCGCAAGCATGCTCGGCTGGAACGGTCACTTTCGGGACTGAACACTGGTGACGGATGGACCAAAATAGCGCTGCTGAAAGTGCGGAAAGTGCAACGGTACACTGCGCAAGATGCTCCACCTTGAACGAAGAAGGGTAGCATCCTGACTCTGCGAGGTTGTTGAGGGCGCTGAATGCTTCTGTTGGAAGCCCGAGGTTGTCCTTCCAGATGTGTGTGACTGAGTCGACTGGTCGAAATGTCGACCGATCCATGATCGAAGTCTACGAGAATATTCCTGTTTGATGTTTCTCTTGCGTACGGCGCGGAGCAAACGTCGCTGAATCCACCGCGCGTCTAGGTCGAAGCAGCGCGACAAGGTGGAATGTGTGTAGTATGGTTGGTAGAGAGAGAGGGAAGAAACATACCTAACTTTAACTGTTCGTTCTTATCCGGATTGCACGATCAAAGAGAACACCTTTTCCGATTCGCAGACCGATGCTTACCGTCGATGGAAACGGCGCAGACTAGGGCTGGCGAGCCCCGCCTCTCAGCGTCAACCTTCCGCTTCGCCTGCGTGCAGCTATCTGCGCGAGCGACGCGAATAGGCAGTCATCACGGTGCTAATTATTGCAGACGTATCTCGTAAACTAAGGTCACAAAATAACTTGTTATTTGAGCGCCAGCTGGGCTAGGAAGAGACAGCAAATCAACTGCCCCACCAAATGTGTCACCGAGACACTGCTAATCGACAGCCCGATTTGGCGAACCATCAAGGGTAAAGCTATATCATCAAGTATGCTGGCAATTCAATTCGGGCTCCGAAGTCAACTCATTAAACATCTTGCAACAAATGGGCTAGGTTTGCGAATGCAGTGCAAGTAGTTTGTTAGTCACAGTATCGATACTGGTAGGTTTCGGGATTGCCTACATTGGTTAGTCTGACACGGCCAACAGACTGTGCAGGACTTGAATCCGCTACACAAATACTTAGGTCTAAAAGTATGGCCTGCAATTCTTCTGACACGGAGCTGAGCGATGCAAAGTGGAGAGTATCATCATCCGGAAGCTCTACCATGAGTGTGGGCATTTGAATCTACGCGAACGATTCTGAGTGGTATTTTATACGTCACTTTCTGTAGACCCGTGGTACGAATTGCGTGCGATGAGCTATCCTTCACCGACGCAAGAGCGTGGAAAAATATATATGGAACTCGCAAGATACCCAAGAGCCGTATCTGGGCTGGCTAAGAAGAGAAAGACCATTCGATCAGCCTTCTTAGCACTGACGAAGCGATGCACCCAAGAAACCGACGGGCACTGACCGGCGCCTTCACTGAACACGTAGTCACAGAGCATGCGCCTGTGCTTGAGGGCCTCGTTTGATGCGCATATAAAAGAAAACCAATGAATTAGCATGAGGATTATGGTCTTGAATTGATACAGGTGAAGTCGCTTACCAAGGACGAGTTTTCGTCACAATGCTGGGGTTATCACGTCAGCCCTGCTTCGTGGGCAGTGGTTTGCTCTTCACGCTTGCCTACGAGCGAAATCCAAAAGCTAGACTGCAAATATACACAAGACCCTTTCAACATTACGTATGGTTTTCAGGCGGACAGTAGAACAGTGCGTCAGCTACGTTTCGCCAGGAACGCCGGTGCACAACACGACTTCCATAAGCCATATTCTTAACCATGGCTCTCAAGGTTCAGAAATATAGGTTGCGTCTCTAATTTTGAGCACGAATTTCACTGACCAATGAGCCAGTGAGAGGCGGTACACCCACCGAACGCAAAGCCGACCGCGATCAGAAACGACGCAACTGTCAATCAACTACGAACCGCCACCTCTCACAGCTTACAACTTTTCCATCCACGAGGCAGATGCAGGCCAGGCAATACCACGGGGCCAAAGAATGAGAAACTGGCTGGATGACGTGATGGGCGCAATGTATAGGGACAAGCTCGAAGATCCGATGAACGGTTTTTGGGGCCTGCACTCTAAGCCCGAAGATAGAGTCGTTGGGTCAGATCAGCGCCCGGGAGACGAGTGGGATTCGGTCAAGAGAAACAGAAAGCCGCGACATAGAGAATCTGCACCATATCATCACCACGACGAGAGCATACGCGAAAGCTAGGTACTGGAAGGTGATCGGGCGTAACTGAGGTATGCGTCTTTGCGAGGGAACGATTCAATGTGGTGTATTACTGTTGTAAGTAGACTTTAGCTGGCACATGGGCCATGGCATTGTAGCTTTAAAGGCCTGTTGTGCAAGGTCCTTCTACAATGTACCCTACAATGTACCCTCGCCCAAGCATCGCTTGAGCGGGAAGCTATCTCCGATGCACAAGCTGATCACACCGTCGACCCACTCCATGATATCAAAGCTCTTCTTGTCGAAAGAGTCCCCCTGATAGTACGAAAGCGTTCCTTCGCCTCCAATCGTACCGCTCCAGACATTGCCACTTGCTCGATTTGTCCATGGATTGCTGACGAAGGCGCCGTACTTTCCTTCCGGAACATCGGCCGAGAATAGTTGCGTTTGAGAGCTGGTCCACGACTCGCTGTAATCGACTTTCATAGTCACGCTGAGGAAGTCCTTCACAAGCGTGAACTGGCTGCTAGCGCCCACGGTGATGGAGTTGCTGATGGAGTATCCCGAAGTGACGGAGATCTTGGTCGGCGCGCCTTTGACGACTTGGCTCATTTGGACGTCCCAACCGAGAAAACGAGAGTTCGGGTTGGGAATGATGATCTCGACGTCACGTCCACGCAGCTGCTTTATCGCGGTATTTGTTTCGTTGCCGGAGAATGTAATCAGAGTATCATCGAGATGTCCCGGTTTTGGAGGTGGTACCCCTGATTTTCTGGCAGCTTCGAGTGCGTCGAGGTCGGAGCGCTTCATGATTGTGTAGAGTCCTCTGCCGTGTAGAACGACATCATCGACACCGATCGAGATGGGCGACGAAGCGACGCTCGCACAAAGAAGTGCTGCGCTTGATGCAAAGGCGAGGGATTGGTTGATATACATTATTGCGGATGACCGGAAAAATGATGAAGTGTTGTTGGAAAATGAATGATAATCTGCTGCAGCTAACAGACATGTAGTGATTTCCGAGACTTATAGTCAAGCACAGAATCTAGGCGTCGTTGAAATGCGACTTGTCTCCCTGTTTTCTTTCGCGATTCCTTCCTTTGTCGTGTCGTGTATCCATCGCTTGTTGGTCTCATGCCGACAATGCAGTCCAGTAGTGGAGAAGTCTGGTAGAAACCATACTACTAGCCTTGTTAGCCGGTAATTTGGTGTTTCGTCGTTTCTCAGGCCGGGAGTCATGCCTGGCGCCGTGTGCGTAGCTTACCGAATTCCCATTGGTCGCTATTCCCGGGTGCATGATTTCTGAAGCGATCGGACCGAAGCGCATAACGTTCCCAGGCATCGTGGTACTCAAAGTTTTCTTATCGGGATGGAAAGCTTCTCCACAAAACAGTAGGTACTCGGAAAAGTCCACAATTATATATTGCAGGTCTGAGTTCGATGCGGTTCGTGCGGGTCCTGGTAATGTGTGATGTGTTTCAAACACGCGATAGTCGCCACAATACAACCGAACTCTTTGAGCGACCGCTCGAGCAGTCGGGCGTGGCAAGATATCGAAGAAAGGGGATGTCTTCAGTTCGTTATTGAAAAGTCGCCTCTGTCCCCTTCCTGCACACCTCATCCGCATCCATTCATCCTCCCCTTTCTCGAGCCCTCAGATTCCCCCGAACACATACCTTCACTCTCATCAAGCACTCGTTCGTTCATGATGTACGTGTCTACCGCAACCCTCACACTTTACGCCCTCCTAGCTGCGTTGTGCAGCGCAGATCTGCATGCGGACGGCGTGTGCATCGACAAGGTCGGCGGCCAGAATGTGTACAACGATGCCGCGACGAAGGCAGCATGCACATCGTACTTTCGACGGAATACCGGCGGCGAGCATTGGGATCAGTGCCCAGACTGTGCAATGGTAAGACTGGGATCTTCACGCCCAGTTTTCTGACCTTACTGATGATTGATGTAGAAACTTGTTGGCAACCTGAACGTATGCCATTCCGGAGAGTGGCATATTGGCGGAGACGAGCTCCTATACTACTGTAATATGCACGGTGCGGGAGAGTCTATGGCAAGCTGAGCTAGGATACACATCGTTGCGGAAGGTTGCTCATCGTTTTTGCGTTGCGTCCGGCATGGGCATTGAGGAGGCTCGTCCATTAACCTACCACTGAGTGTATGTAGTGTCCGTCAATAATGATAATGGCAATGCAATCATTTGTGAAGTCATGGGTGATGCAGAAACCCCTGAAGTCGGATGTCAAGACGGGGAAAGTTGAAGCTGATCGCTGACGTCATGACTTTGTAACGCGGTGACGCCCCACCAGACCCAGCTTCATCTTTCAATCGCACTATTGAGCATCGACAATGCCGATGCATCCTACACCCCGGCTGGCTTGCGAGCAATGTAAACGTCGTAAGCTGCGATGCAACAAAGCCTCGCCATGTGCAGCTTGCACCGACGCCGGACTCGAATGTCAAATAGTGCAACGTGCACGTCTTCCTCGTGGCAAGAGTAGCAAGGCTCGAAGCCGAAATAGCAAGCTTGAAGATCGACTTGCAAAGATAGAGGAACTATTGTCGCTGCGGTCGAGGACAGCAAATGAATCTGCTTCGACGAGGAACACAGAGTCCATAATTGCACCGCGATTAAAAACAGCCACCGGCTTTGACGGATTGAAAACCACCCATACGCATAATGAGAACGCAGCCAGCCTCGTGGGCTCTGAGTTCTGGGAGGCTCTTTCTGTGGAAGTTCAAGGACTTCGCGAAACGTTGGAGGATGATGAAGATGCTATAGCTCTTCAACTTGAAAATGCGACCGGGTCGACTCCGGAGCTCCTCAACACGAGTGCGATCCTCTTCGCTACCTCTGTAAAACACGTTGATACGCAGTTGATGTCACAGAACATGCGCAAGGCGTTACTCGAGATTTACAGATTCAGGGTAGACACAGTGTACAAGATTCTGCATTGGCCGACAACGCTCCGGAACATCGAGACGCGGCACATGAGTTCCAATGAAACTCCAGCCTCTTTGCCTATGCAAGCCTTGGAGTCCGCAATTTACTTTCTGGCGACTTGTAGCCTCACGGACGAGGAAGGTGAAGAAAGTGGTTTTGGCGATAGGCACCAGCTCGTACAAACCTTTCAGTCTTCTGCGGAGCAGCTTTTTGCAAGCTCTACTTTGTTACAGTCTCCAGATTTAGTCTTGCTTCAGGCTTTCGTTATTTATCTCGTGAGAGCTCAGTCTTCCTACGTTTGAGGTGCAATATACTAATCTGTAACAGATTGGTCTTCGCACATGCTTGAGTGGAGCATATACTTGGACGCTGGTAGCGACCGCAGTAAGAGCTGCAACAGCTTTAAGATTGGAAGATGAGCCCGTTGGGGCTTACACTGCCTTCGACACTCAGCTGCGCCGCCGTCTTCTTTTTGCGATAGGCATACTCGACACGCACACCGCCCTTGACCGTGGCACAGTGCCTATACTACCTGCTTCCGCCTTTATTATGCCCCCACTCAATATCGACGACGAAGATATGTCGCCGCCGAACAACGTACCGGTTTGTTCTTCACCAGGTCATACAGACATGTCTCATTCTGCCATGACCTATGAGGCTATGATTTGCCAAAGGCGACTGTACGAGCTACCTGGTGATAGCCAGGATACACGGGAAATTTGGACCATGAAACTAGAACATGTGGCTGCGTTCGGCAATTATGTTGAAATAACCACCTCCGACGTCAACGATTCTTGCAATCCTTTGCGCAAGCTTCAGAGGATTTCCGGCCAGAAGATACTGGTGAGCTTACAACTCTTGGTTCGGAGACCACCTTACCGACAACACAACAATATTGTTCCCCCGTGGGACGACTTCGACGTCTTTGAGGCTGCGACAAACGTCCTAGAACACCATCTCCAACCCGTGCCACCCGAGTTGAAGCCTTGGGCCTGGAAGAACTGGGTGCAATGGCATGCACTTGCTGTCATTTTGGCTGAACTGTTGGTCCGACCACAAGGAACACTTTCAGACAGAGCCTACCATATAGCGATCATAAGCTTCCGTCACTATGCAAAGATCGTAGCAGATTCTGAGTCAGGGATGCTCTGGAAACCGATCGCGAAGCTCATGCGCCGAGTGCAACGATTGAGGCGAGACATCTTCGCGACAGCATCAGCAGCGATCCCGTTCAATGAGCCTTCACTTCACGCGGAACACGAACAATTAACTGGGACTGAGTCAAAGCCCACCCACGATCTACAAATGTTCGACACGATTGATTGGAATTACGACGACCCCAATTGGAATACATGCTTGAATGATGACTTTACAGCGCAGAAGCAAGACAGCAACGGGATGTATGATGAATCCACGCCGTGGCTTTCATGGGACTCGTTCCTCCAAGACGTCACACTGCCCGATGTTTGATGCCGACCACCCAAATATTATCATCGTATGTAACCTGCGACTTCCGGCGAGATCCTATCAATTCGCTTCATTAGGTCCAACCACATCTTCCGCTGGATCTTCCTTCCCCTGTCACTCCGCACGAACTGACTCTCGATTCGCTCCTGGCACTCCGACATGTACTTCCCATGGCTCATTCTGCCTGCCGCCAACGCGTACATGTACATTCGACTTCCTTTCTCCGCTGTCCATCCCATCATCGCAAACGCGAAACGCTCTCCGAGCGGATGCGGCTTCTCACGGGATAGCTCAGTTCCGCACCACCCGGGGTTGATCAAATTGACGACCACGTTCGACCAATTGTGTGTCTTGTCGTTTGAGAGAGCGGCAACGAGCTCGTGGAAGCATTGGTGGACCATGAGCTTGCTGGTTGCGTAGCGCCAGATGATATCGGTCTTCTTGGGATCAGGCGTACTCAGCGCTTCGAACATGTCGACTTCTTCGGGCAGGCCGGCATCAAACTCCCCATCTGAGCCAAAGATATGGTACATGGATCCGCAGAATGTTGATGTCGTTTGGACTCCGTGATTGCTTGCCGTTTCACGGAGCTTGGGCAGGATCGCGATGGCAGACAGGAATGTGGATACAACGTTGACGGTGAGGTGTATCTCAAGATCCTCGGCGGTACGGTACTCTTGGATCTCCATACCTGCGTTCGCGATGAAAGCATCGAGTCGGGGTAGTTCATTGCGCACGCGTTCGTCGAAAGATACAATGGATTGGTAGTCGGAGAGGTCGAACTTCCACACCGAGATGTTTGTTCGGCCTTTGCAATCGGCCTCCCGGTAGATCGCTTCGGCAGCGGCATCACCTTTCTTCGTGTCGCGACAAGCAAGAACGATGTGCGAGGCATTCTTGCGAGCTCTACAATTTGGCGATCAGCTCCTGCTCATGTCAAGTCTGTCACGGGAAAATTGTACATACAAATGCTTTGCACACTCCAGCCCCAAACCGGTGTTGGCTCCGGTTACGACCACGGTCTTTCCTTTCAAATCCATGTCTGGTACTTTCGTGTTTCCGAAAGCTTGCCCGCTGAGCATCTTGAGAACCTCGCTGAGAGGAGCCATTGTTCAGTCGATGTGATGCGTATATAGGCCCTGGGACCGAGATATTGTCGCAGTGAAGGAAGTTTTAAAAGATGTTCATTTAAGTCAAAGTGAAACATCTGCTGTTTAAGTACCTCCTAGTTCTTGTGTCCAAAACCCGCAAAACCCACGGATCCCGTGGGCGACGCTATCTTCAGAAGCCGCAAAACCCGGACCAGTCACAAACACTACATACATTCTCGATGACGAACACATGACGGCTGTATCAATAACCTCGAAGAACTTATATACTGCAGAACCAATTGAGAGTTGTGAAAGCAATTTCAAAGGTGTAGTGAAGGATCTTGGAGTTTTGGTAGTAATGTACGTCGTGTAAGCCAATCAGCGCAATGTATTGGAGAATGCAACTAATCACGGCACCTTGCGTGAAACCTTTATTCCGCCTTTATACCATGAGTTTTTGCTTTCCAGCTCTTCAATGCGAACATACCAAAATTTCTCCTTTCACGTCTAAACTAAGACTGTAACGAAGCATGCTCTCGCACATGTCCAGAGGGCATCAATTTCACTGCAGGCGCCGCCGCCTCGTCTCATGGCTGGTAGAAAATCAAAGCTGCAGGCATCTCCGCCGATCTGGAAGAACGTAACACATGTCTCAACTACCAGGGTACGAACGCTGTGCATGGGAGCTAATAAAGTGGCGGCGGGCACCAGGCTCAATCGATGGCGTTAGGCCACTTCAGGCAATACGCTAGCTCATCTAGTCAGCTGACGAGGTGAAGCGATGAAAGACTCGCCAAGATCCACTGACGAGGCGAACGACTTTGCGGAGCAGTTGATGAGATGGTCGTGTGGGTTCAGTGCGGATGGCCGGCTATTCTCCCTGCGGTGAATGTGAATCTTTTGTCGAACAAGTCACTTGGTGCGGCAAGAATTCGTGATCGATTAGCTCAGCGAAGCCCTACCCAGAGTACTTCTAAAGTATAGCATCTATCCTTAATGCGTTTTGTAAAGATTTCCTGCTTATTTAAAAGTTATCGAGGATAGACACGCTATTGTTTTATATTGCAGATATTGCTGTACCATAACCCTTACACCTGAAGTCGGTACGTCTCCATCGATCACGAATTATTGCCACACCTGGTGATGTCCCTTCGCAAAGCAAGACTGTGAACTATTGAGAGCCGTATGTACGGTATCGTTACCCGTGATCGTGCTTCGATTATGGTCACCGTACGTACCCCTGCGCCTGCAATGCCGCAGCTCGAACAGTCGCGACTCGCGCCCCAGGCTGCGTCGCGATGATAGGCCACGTCAGCTGTCCGACCAATCAAGACATCCAAAACCGAAGGCCCTCACCAAGGAACGAGCGTGCCAATCCTTAGCCGATAGCGAGTGAGTGGTAAGGCTTAGCGTAGTTACAGCGAATATCGCGTGGTCTTCTTGCATGGAGGACGGGAGCCATCGGGTGTTCGGATTTTCCCGTCGGAGGACTTGGCAGCGTCGTATCCGACATGCCTTCATCGTCAGTACCGATTCCGCGTCATACCAGGTACATTGCGTCGCAATGCGCCAAGCAAAGCCACTGCATTTCCCTAATTGTCTTACGCGTTGCTCCAGCTAGCTCTTGCTAGAAGTTCATTACTTGGCCAAACCTAGCAAATAGCTCCATCCGAAAATTGTCACGAGATTGGAACCAGCAACTGCTTGCTCGTTTGCTTCGCAAGTATTTGGACCGACTGTATTAGTAACCTTATGATTCGGGAGTTCGGTGGATTTGGCATGCAGTTCTAGCGGAGTGGGTGTATAAAATGTAAGACGGAGAAGCAGGAGGTATAGTCGCAAAAGAGCAACTGACTGAAAACATGCTTTCAACATCTCTACTGTTCCTGTTCGTATCGAACGCCATCGCTAATATCGTTGATCCACGAAACGATCCGGTCAATCGACAACACCAAGCCTTGCAGGACTGCCTCCATGCGAAAGCCGTCCCTACTACTCTCGATTCCTCCTCAGATTGGACTTCTCTGACCACCGCATACAATCTCCGTCTCCAGTACATCCCAGCGGCAGTGACAATACCAGCAACTCCGCAGCATGTTTCCGATTCAATAACATGCGCAGCTGCAGTTGGCATCAAAGTTCAGCCCCGGTCCGGAGGACATTCGTACGGGAGCTACTCTCTCGGCGGCAAGAATGATAGCTTGACGATCGATCTACAGAAGTTTAGCGAGATATCTCTGGATAAAGGCAGGCAGCTTACTCATGTCTTCATTATCTTTGCTAACAGGTAACAAGGTACTGGTATCGTTCGAGCAGGAGGTGGCGTGCGTCTAGGAAACCTCGGACTGAATGTATACAATCAAGGTCAGGCCGCACTGCCTCACGGTACATTCCCGGGCGTTGGCATCGGAGGGCACTATACGCATGGAGGTTTCGGATACTCTTCTCGTCGCTGGGGTAAGTACCACTATTTTGCAAGTATATGTACTGACTCTAGCTAATCGTGATGTTGTTCAGGGCTTGCACTCGACACGATCGTGGCGATGGACGTCGTACTGGCCGCTGGAGCTCAACTTCACGTCACACGCACTGCCCATCCCGAACTCTACTACGCTCTGCGTGGAGCTGCAGATAGCATCGGTATCGTGACTACCTTCTATCTGCAGACCCAGCCCGCTCCGTCACAGATCGTCAGCTACTCCGTGAACTTCACTTCCGCGCTGAAGTCTTCATCTTCCGTCGCCGATATCCTTCTCCAATTACAGAAGTTTGCCCAATCTTCTCCTCTCATGGACCGTAACATCACACTTGAGATCTACATGAACATATTTGGCACCTTCGAAGTCCGAGGTTGGTACTTTGGCGACCGCACACACTTCTCCAGCGCCGTACTTCCCGCCATGCTTGAGGGTTTGCCGCAGGCCGACAACACAACGATCGCGATCAAAAGCTGGCTCGATGCGCTGCAGGATATCGCAGAAGGCGAACCTCTTGTTGAGCCTTTGACTGGCTACAACAACCACCAGACATTCTACACCAAGTCCGTTGTTACAAGAGAGGCAAAGCCACTTACACGGCGCGCACTGGAGAGCTTTGCTGGGTATGTCATTAGTAAGGGATTGAGCGCAGAGTTCCCGTGGGCAACGTATATCTCGCTTTATGGCGGGAGGGATAGCCAGATCAATGTTCTATCGCCTGATAGTTCGGCGTATTCGCATCGCGATTCGCTTTGGGTCTTTCAGGTAAACTCTTCTCCTCGCCCCTTTCAGACAACACTTACTGGGCAGTATCCCCTAAGCAGCTAGCTAATCTCGTTGTTGATAGAATATCGGTTCCTCGGCCAATATGCTTCCGCCTTTTGAGTCTGGCATCAAAGTGTTCGTGCAAGGACTCAATACCGCTTTGACAGACGCACAGCCCGATGGCGAATTTTTGGCGTACCCGAATTACTTGGATCCAGAGCTGACACCAGCGGAGGCGCATCGATTGTACTATGGTCCTGCGACCTATGGAAAGCTAAGCGTGATTAAGAAAAAGGTAGATCCAAATCAGGTATTCTGGAATCCACAGGCGATCGGGAACTAAGTACCTCTTTTCTAAGACTTTGAGTGACTTAACTTGGCCCTAATTTCAACTGCAATGCCAATACGTTATCCTATCCTTGCTGTGTTTTTGTACCCCTCCAAAAGACCTATTACAGACTCTTCTCCTAGATGTTCTGCCTACATCCGCGCTCTTATCAGCACTTTATTCAATACAATAGCGCCTAGAAAATGAGTATCCGTAAAATGCCTTTAAGCTCCGCCTCTATAGCACTAACTTAATAAATAGTCGAGCCAGAGCAACAAGTTTACTTCCACGGAGACTTCGAGCCACGCTGAGCCAAGCAAGATGAAGTCGCTGTGAGTAACACCTTCCAAGCCGTTGTTAAATTTGATTCTTACTTCAACAAGGGCCTTCACGCCAGCAATCCCACTATCCTCTAGCTCGTGAGTCGTTAGCATATCAAAATGCCAACACAGCCGGCACAAACCAAGTTTGAATGATGGAAGAAGACGAGCGTGTCCGACGACTACAAAGGGCCGCCTGGGAACTGGGATTCGACATGCCTGCGCAGTGGTGTCGTCGGTATCGAGCCAAGTGTTCGATTCTGTATTATGATGGTATACGATCTTTGATAGCATCCACAATGCTCTTCAATCCACTCAATCTTTCTTCCCTCGTCTCACCAAGATACAAGCTCGCAACGGGCCATGCGTGTATACCACCTTTTTCCTCCCATTCGTCGACTCCTTTGCCTGTCTCCCGTAGCAGTGAGATTAGATCCCGTGTCTCTGGGCCTAGAACTTCTTCGCTACCGTAGAGAAAATACCAGCCTTGTTCTGGACTTGCTTCTTTCCACTTCTTGACGTCTTTGCAGTGGCCGGGTGAGACCATGGGATCTGTGAGTGATGCTTTGGAGCCAATGTATTGGCATCCGTACAGTTCGAGGGAGGAAGAGTTGAGGTAGTCGCTCTCGGTGTTGCGATTGTTGAGAGAGACGATAGTGACCCAGGGCGAGATCATGATTGCTAGGCCGGGCTTCTGGTGGCGCAGCTCGGAGTGTTCGGATAAATGAAGGAGGAAGCTGAGGATGAGAGTTGCACCGGCGGAATCGCCACCTACTACTACACGTGTCGACGAGGAAGCCAGTGAAAGAACGTGCTCGTATCCTGCCACCGTTTCATGCAGTTGGGCAGGATACGTCTTGTCCGGTACGAGGGTGTACTCGAGTGCGAACAGTGCTGGATTGCGGTACCCAGCGGACTTGAGGAGTGCAACCCACGCGAGGAGAAATTCCATGTAGAAGTAGCTGCTGCCCATGCTAAATCCGCCACCGTGACAGTAGTACACGATGATGTCAGGTTGCTCTTGCTGATTGTGGACGATCCACAGACCTTGAAAGTTGGGTCTCTTGACTTCTGTCCAGCGGATGGGGCTGGTTACGTAGCCGTGCCTTAGCATACGGAACCTCAGGAACGGCAGAGACACGCTCTTGGAGAAGAAGGTGCGTCCAATGAAAGCTGGCATGTTGGCGAAGGCGAAGCGGACGAAGCGGATGACGAGGTCCTGAAACGGTGTTGCTTTCTTGACGAATGGCGTGCGATGCTCATGTGGGACGAAGAGTCTCTCCCGGATGAATTGGAATGGTATCACGAAGACTTTCGGAGCTATAAGCATGAGCATAGTGAATGATGTCGTGGTGGACTACATACCCAGCCATGGCAATGCAGGCACGAGCCATTTTACTATCGGGATGATACCAATTTGGATGAGTATTTGTGGAGCAAGGAAAACGAGGAAGGCGATGCAGTCCAGATATGAGATCTGGCTGAGGATCATTGTGATGGTTGGAAGGTCACAAAGTTAGTTCACCAGATGTGGCTGAAGCGAAGGCGCGTCCGAGCATGGTACGTGCCGTTGATCACTGATGACGATGACGAGCCGACTAAGTTAGTCTAACGGCGGGGCATGAGACAGGTCATCACATAGTGTACGATGAGGGCGATGCAAATGCAAACTCAATACAACCTTCGATAAATGAATAATAAGGACAGAGTGACAAACTGGCAAGGGTCCGTCTGTACATAGAAGAGGAAATCACGGCACGTGACTGTGACGCTAGCGCCAGTTTTCCTGCCAGACGCGACTCCGACTTGTCACCTCACTTGCGTGTTCCTCCGCAAACACCGACAGCGGCACCTGCGATCAACCCCGCCGCTGCTTGCACTTCCATCGACGGCGCTCTCTTGACAAACTGCTTGTCGCTCTCTTATATATTAATGGAATAAGCACTCTCGCAGAGGCCGGCTCTTCTCCTGCGCTGCTGCCTCGAACCCGACGATTTCGCGAGCGCTCAGCAGCTCACTCATCATGGCCAACCCCGCAGTCGACCCCAAAGCCGCGCCGCTTGCCGACGACCTGAAGGAGTACGCTCTGTATGTACAAACTATGCTACTGCACACATGAGCGCTTGCTGATGGACACAGTTCGCTGCCTACGAGCGCCTTCCCCAAGAACTTCTTCTGTGCGCTTTGCAGCACGCTTGCCATTGACTCATACAAGCTGCTGTGCTGCAACAAGGTCATTTGCCCGTCATGTCAGTCCTCACGTGTCCCCATTGTAATAACCACGATGGGCTAACGTTATACCAGGCCAAGAAAAGCTCGCTTTCCCCACGACATGCCCGTCGTGCGACCACTCGCCCCTTGAAGCCGAGTCGTGCACGCCAAACAAGGCTCTGCGAAACACTATGCGCATATGGCTGCAGAAGCAGAAAAAGAAGGAAGAGGCCAAGGCGGCTGCTCAGGCTACACCTGCGCCTGTAGAGACGACCCCACCTGCGGCCGAGGTGCAGCCGACTGGCGATGGCGCGGATAAGCCAGTAGAGAGCATCGAGGAGGCACCCAAAGCAGAAGGTGCTGGTAGTGAGGATGTTGCACACGAAAAGGCCGAAGATGCGAGTCAACCCACAGGCTCAGTGGCACCCCAAACGAATGAGGTAGGTTTGTGTCTTTCTGCGTGTTTGCTACACTCAAGCACACGTGAGCCCCGATCTTGTGGCCCAAATTTGGCTTCGGCCGTTGGTTCTCTAGCAAAAATGAACATGATTGTTGCAGCACGTGCCAGTGATCACGGGGCGCCATTCTTACTTCTCCTTGTACTGTTGCTGATCCTCATCAGGACTCTGTTGCTCCTCAGACGACCGAGTCGGAACGTCGTGGTAGCAATGCTTCCCAGAACGTGACCAAGAGCATAGAGCCATCCACAGCAGATGCTTCCACAGACGGGCAAAACAACGCAACCGGATCGAATGGCGGCATGATGGGCAACAACCCAATGATGATGAATGGCATGGGCCAAATGCCTTACGGCTTCCAGAACCAGGCTGGCTTCAATAACGGCATGTACGGCATGAACGGTATGCCCAACATGATGGCCAACGGCAACTGGAACGGTATGAACTCCATGGGTAGGTCTCTACACCAGACCAATGAGATTCCTGGACTAACGCTCTCCAGACTTCAACAGCATGAACGGCATGCCCAATGGCATATACAGCAACTACGGTGGAAACATGGGCATGGGCATGAACGACATGTCAGCCATGAACTACGGTGGCGGCTATGACGGATGGAATGGCATGGGTGGTGGTTATGGCAACTACAACAACGGTTACAACCAGATGGGTGGACATAATCAATCCGGATCATATCCCGAGATGATGAACCAATTCCCCAAGAATAATTTCTCAAACCAGAACCACAATCATTTCCCTGCCAATCAAGGGGGACAGTATCCTCAGCGAAACATGCGCGATGGCAGCCATGGAGGCTCTGGTCATGGTCGTCAGCGCGCGAACTCTCGTCCCGGCAGCCGAGGTGGTGCTGCACCCAACGTACGTCGATTCCAACAACTCCCGCCGAGGCCGACACAGTCGGCCGGTAAACCTACGATTCCAGTAAGGACTGACACTTCAATTCCACAGCGTGACGGCCAGTCGCCTGACGGAAACGCTAATTCTGCTCCTGACGCCAAGGCTGGCGATGAGCAGACGAAGGCGTCCGCAGAGTCTACTGAGGAAGGTAAGGCAACACAGGGGGCCGCGTCGACAGACCAGCAAGATGCACTTGAGGCCAGCGCTTCTGGCGACACTAGTAAGACTGGTGGCGATACTACTGACCTTACAGAAGACGGCGCGAACGAGCATGATGCAACTGCTGGGTTGAATCCAATCCAGACCTTCGACTCCGGTGATGCAGAGATGGATGAGTATAATCAGCCAATGATGGGCAATGGTAGGCCTTACCAGCATGGCATGATGGATCCAGGTTTCGACCAGCCGCCTATGGACCCTTCGTTCGATCCCAACATGGGCATGGCTTACAATAACTATGGCTCACGAGGTGGATTCAACAACGGTGCATACGGTGCTGCAAAAGTCTTGACAAACCAGCCCACCGAGCCTGTCGGCGTCGGCGTGGCAGGTGCCCCTACTGGTCCCCGAGCTATGCGCGAGGGTCGCCCAAACACGGGGTTCTCAAGCCGAGTTAATAACGCGCGCTTCAATGGACCACCTCCACCAAGAAGTATCACCTCTGTACGCGAGTCTGCACCTCCTGGCAGTCCTCAGCGTAGAATGCGATCGTACGTTCATCGTGGAGAGCCTGCACATTGTACAGCATCTGACATACGTAGACGATCACCTTTGCGAGATGAGAGCATGCGGATCAACAACAAGTCACCCTCGCGTTCACCATCTCGTTCCAGGGTTAGGGAAGAAGCCGGGGACGCTCATCGAGAGGCATCACGATCACGGGATCGCGAGTCGCGACGTGAGGGACGTCCACGATCAGTCACACCACAAGACAAAATTGAGGACGATGACCGAAAAAGCCGACGGTCTCACCGTTCGTCACGCCATGACGAGCGAGACGACGGCTACGAGGATCGCCATCGTGAAGAGAAGGGCAGCCGAGGTGACCGGACACGCAGCGCATCACCAGACCGCAGCAGCAGACGCGACAAGGACAAGTATCGCTCTTCACGCTCTCACCATGATCGCAGCAAGGAACATCGCCGCCGACATCGCTCGCGCTCACCAGTTGGCCATTACGAAGATGAAGATGCGTATGTCAATGGCGACAAAGAGTCCGACGGCGACTCGCGCCGTAAGCACAGGAGCGACAAGGATAAGCACCGCGATCGCTCCAGAGACCGAGAACGCAAGGATCGAAAAGATCGCGATCGTGACTACGAGTACGAGTACGAGCGCAAAGATAAAGACCGCAAGCGCCGCCGCGACCGCGAGGCAGAAGACGACGACCGCTCCTCGCGCCGCAGCCGCAAAGACCGCGATCACACCCGCGAACGTTCCTCCCGTCATGACGAGCGCGAGCGAGGTGATCAAACCCCTAAGAAGCCCACCGTGGACAGGGAAGACGACATTGTCGGCGCCATGATGAAGAAGCCCCCCGCCTCGCCACCCCTAAACGCACCCACCGGCCCAGCTGCAAATGGCTTCAGCATCAAGGGCCGCTCCAAGAACGCTATGCCGCCGCCTGCACCTGTCCAGGCACCTACAGGGCCGCGCAACTTCCAGCCGCCTAAGGGGCCAGCTGCGAATAGGACCCGTGAGGGTAAAGAGCATCGACGCAAGAGTAGTAGTGCACAAGAGATGAGCAAGGAGAAAGACACAAGTATCCAAGACCACTACGCCGCTGAGCGCGAACGCAATGCTCGGGAGCGCGATAGTCGTGAGCGCCCTACCTCGAGCTCGACTTTGGCGGGACGGATCAGCTCGAAGCGCGGTCGCGAAGAGGACGTTCCTCAGGCGCCGCGTGGTCCTAAAGCTGAGAACAATCTACCTACTGGGCCACGCGAGAAGAGGCGCAAGGGCGAGTCGACTGACAATATCACGAGGCTGTTTACTGCGGGGCTGAGGAAGAATGCGAAGGCGAGAAGGGGTGGTGTGAGGATTGAGGGAGATGAGGGGAGGGATGTGGAGAGGGTGGAGAGGGAGAGGGAGAGACGTTGAAGGGGAGGGTTGGTTGGTGTGCTTATATTTGCATAGTCGGGCATTAATACTCGACTGGAAGGCCTTTTGGGCGATTCTTCTCTCTACTTTTATAATATACCCTAATGCGCAGGAGCATAGGATGGCATGCATAGGCGGTGTACCTAGGTATAGGTACATGACACAAAATTCACAATGATTCCAGAGTGGGTGTGCATTTCTTGCCGTGGTCGATTGAACGTTTGACTCGATTTAAGCTTATACGTGACTACATCTAGTAGAGTATCGGTGTCCGAAGGTCGAATCCACCATTATGATTGAAAGCAGTGATCTAGAAGCACATCACGGCCGCAGCGACGCACCGCAGCCCATGCCAACCCATGGTATATCCCACCAAACGCCTCGCTAAGCAATAGCAATGAAGAAACAACCCTTGACCAATCACCCCTCACCCAAAAGCAATAGCCTGGTTCCTCTCCTCCCGATCCTCCCTAGCGACCTCATAATCATCCTCCCCAATATCACTCGCCTCGTCCCACAACTTATCCATCTCCTCCCCCTCCTCCCCACTGACCGCCCATATGCTCTCGCGCAACCGCTTATGCCTCTCGCGATCCTCCTCAATCCGATGCTCAATCTGCCTCTTATCCATCTTGACACCACCACCATTCTCGTCCCCCTCCCCCGCCCCCTCCTCCTTGCCCTTCAACACAGCCTCCAGCTCCCCCACCGTCTCACTCAACAAAATCCCCCGTCCCTGCAAGCTCACCAACACCTTCCTCACAACCCTCACATTCGCCCCCTCCTCGCCAACCACACACTCCACCACCCTCAGAATATCGCGCTGCAGCATGCGCACGTAGCCCAGGGCGCTCCCGTCGCTTTCCTTCTGCGCCATTTCGCACAGGCACTCGATGAAGAACATGATGTTGGCGCGTATGTTCATGTTGGTGCGCTCGAGCTGCTCGAGAATGCAGGAGTGTAGGTCTTCGTCCATGTCGCGGTTCTTCAGCGCGTAGAGGGCGGCTTTTTGGAGGGAGGTGTGCGAGGCGGAGAGGTGGGAGAGGAGGGTCGTGAAGCGTTGGCGGACTTCGAAGGGGTCGGCCATGGTGGGAATGGAGTGCTGGACGTGGTGGTAGGAAGGCGGGTTGGAGGTAGGTGGATGGGCTGTGCGATGTCCGAAGTAAAGGTTGGATGATTATGGTTGGAGTCTCGGGTAGTATCGGAGTGTTTGTTTTTACTGTGGTTTCTCGTGTGCGGTGTGCGGGTGAAAAGAAAGTTGAGGAAAGAGCTGTCGCGTCAAGCATCGCGCTTTCCATCGGAAGAACAGGTGGTCCAAGCTCTACATTTCTCCCCGCCGAGGTCGCTCTCACAGCTCTAGAAAGTAGTCACTTATCACCTCTTCACTCAAAACTTCAATCCAAGACTCCAAACTACAGCAGAAAATATGACCGTTTCCCAAGAACCTAAGGGTCTCACGTTGACCGTGCTTGGCTCCGGTAAGTTCGACTACGAGCTTCTCTACTTGAGGGGCATGCTAACAGCCCCAGGCACAATGGGCATCGCCATAATGGGCGGCGTCATGTCCTCCCTCGCCAAAGCAAAGACCGCTTCGGTGACCTCCCCCGACTCCGCCGCCGCAAAAGACACGCCCAACCTACAGTCTTTCATCGCCTGCGACGCCTGGTCGGGCGCCGAAGCCGCCGTCAAAAAGGCCCTCGGACACTACAACTTCCCTCTCCAGACCCTTACAAATCAGAACTTGAAGGGTATCGAACAAGCTGACATCGTCCTGCTGTCGTGCAAACCTTACGGCTTCAAAGACATACTAGGCGAGAAAGGCGTGAAAGATGCGCTCAAGGGCAAGGTGCTGGTCAGTATACTCGCGGGCGTAACGCAGCAGCAAATCGAAGAGTTCTTGTATCCGGAAGGCGCAGAGAAGGTAGATGGTGCTTGCAGGATTGTGCGCGTAATGCCCAACACAGCGTCTTTCGTGGGCGAGAGCATGAGCGTCATCCAGACGAGCACACCACCCCTATCCTCGACACAACACGCGCTCGTCAACTTCATATTCAGCTCTATCGGCCGGGTCGTCGAACTCCCGCCTGCGCAGATGGACATTAGCACCGCGCTGTGCGGCTCAGGACCCGCGTTCTTCGCGCTAATACTCGAGGCCGCAGCGGATGGTGCGGTAGCGATGGGCTTGCCGCGCGCGGAGGCACAGCTCATGGCTGCGCAGACGATGAGGGGCACGACGGGACTGGTGCTGAACGGCGAGCATCCGGCTGTGCTGAAGGACAAGGTGAGCACGCCGGGCGGGTGCACAATCGGCGGGTTGATGAGTCTTGAGGAGGATGGCGTGAGGGGCAGCGTGGCGAAGGCGATTCGGGAGGCGTGTGTTGTTGCGAGTCGGTTGGGTGGAGAGAAGAGGGAGTTTGTGAATCACAGGCGGTAAAGTGAGTGAGGGAGACTTGAGTCGGTGGAAGAGAGAAGAAGAGCTGGATATGGAATGATACCACAATGCACTACTGATCTCGAAACCACTTGTATCTGTACACACCTCATACAATGCCAAGTTATGATACACATCTTGTCTCTATTTCTTGTTTCTCGTCTCCCCCACATGCTGCATCTACTCCATAACCACCGTCGCTCCCAGCGCCTTCAGCGTCTCAACAATCTTCTCCGCCTCCTCCTTCGCAACGCCCTCCTTCATCATCTTGGGCGCACTCTCCACGAACTTCTTGCTGTCCACCAAGCTCAGTCCCAGCATGGCCTTGATCTCCTTGATGACCTTTGGCTTTGCGCCTGCATCGAACTTCTCGAGCTTCAGGTTGAACATTGTCTTTTCTTGGGCGGCGGGGGCGGCTTCTTCTTCTTCGACGGGGGCGGCGGCGGGGGCGGCACCTGCTGGGCCGGCTGCGAAGCCGCCTATGGGCATGTCGGGGATGTTTAGGCGGGTCTACAGATACGAATTAGCTCAATTGCTGCTGCATCGAAGCTGATATCCTTGGGGTATTTGTGGGGCTCTTGTGATCCAATTGCTCCATTTCTATAGAGTATGCCCTACCTTCAGTGTTGACACCAGGTCTGCCGTCTCAAGCAACGTCAACTGGCTGATTTGGTCCACAATGTTCGCAATCTTCGGGTTCGCTGGTGCGGCGTCTGACTGCCATCTCCGCTGTATCCTCTGCTGTGTCGCTCCAATGCTCGGTCGTGCGTATGCGGTGTTCTTCGCTGTGCAGATGCAGCGCCTCAAGGCGCGAGAGGCTGGTATAGTCATTGTGCTGGGGCGTATATCGTGGCGGCAGTGGGACGGACGTCAATGTCAATGTCGTGTCGTGCTCCAGCCTAGATTTTGCGGAGCGGACGACTCCTGTTTGGGCCTCGCGCCTTGGCGTGCAGCTGTGGACCCGCCAAAAAGTTGAGGTGAGAAAAGTGAACGCCACGAACATCGCATCTCGTGCCATACCAAGCGTCGAAATTATGGGAAGGCGCCCCTTTGAATACGTCCAGGACTACCGGAACGATGCTGGAAAACAATAGCCGGAAAATGGCCACTATCGAACAGCTTACCGCGGAAGTACTGAAGACTGGAGCCACAGACGCGCTTTTCATTCAACATCGAGGGCTTTTTGCTGAAGTGGGTGCGAGATGGTTACAGAGTGGCGAACAGACGACTGCGAAAGTGGCTGCGTTTGGGCGCATCTTACCTCTCGCGCCACATCTCGCAGAACACGTTGAGCGATTCCTGAAGGGTGTTGCAGTATGTTCACTCGTAGGAACGCAGAACTCATCGAGTCACATCTCCGAATCAGAGCTGGTCGAACTTCTTCTCGGAACATTCCGACTACTTAGTTATGACTGCAAAAGCCTCGCAGCTCATGTACGACCACTTGCATTTCAAAGCTTGTTCCATCATTCAAACCGAGTTGTGCGATATCTTGCTATACGGACATTCTGTCTGTACATTCATGCAGCCGACCATGCGACCCAGGACATGCTCAAGCGCTGCGTTGGAGACGGTGAGGTGGAAGGAGCCTGGGAAGGTCAGCAAATCGACTACCGTTTCCTATCGCTATGGGAAGAGAAGAGGTGGAAGGAATTGCAATGTCGGCTCGCGGAGACGGAGTCAACAGACTCGAAGTCAAACACTATAAGGCTGTATGAACGCCTGTCGCCCTATACAGTCAATGTCAACGGCACACTTCTTTCACGTATTGATGGGGCACCTTCGCAAGTGGAGCCGTCCAACCTCATCACCACATCTACCACAGATCGCAATCTGAAGAATATCGCAGAAGGACTGCTGCAACCAAGCCCAATATTGCTCACAGGTCTTGCTGGCTCAGGCAAGACTCTTCTTGTGCGACACTTTGCGTGGCAGCTCAACAAACTCGACAAAATGGTCACACTCCATCTCAACGAGCAAAGTGACGCCAAGCTATTGATTGGCATGTACGCTACAGGAGCAAAGCCCGGAACCTTCAGCTGGCGACAAGGTGTGCTCACTACAGCTGTAAGAGAGGGGAGGTGGATTTTCATCGAGGACCTAGACCGTGCGCCAAACGAGGTCATCAGTACCCTACTCCCGCTGATCGAGCGAGGCGAACTTCTTATTCCGAGTCGCGGAGAAACGGTTCGAGCAGCGAGAGGCTTCCGCATAATTGCGACTATGCGAAGCACGCTCAATCCTCGAGGCCAAGAGATTGTGCCTCGTCAGAACATGATCGGACACCGCTTCTGGAACTCAATCGCCGTTAAGATGCCACAATTGGACGAGTTCGAGCAAATAATACGCGCCAAGTATCCGACATTGCGGAAGCACTTGTCAGGCATAATGCGGGTATACACCAGATTACTGGACCTCTATTCCAACCCACGATTCTCCTCTGAGAACGGCACGTCCATTCGAGCGATGACGCCACGAGACCTACTCAAGTGGTGCGATAGGATCAATGTGTTACTTTCTCAGTCGCAAACTTTCAGCCCTGCTCAAGCAGACGAAATATTCATGGAGTCGTTCGACTGCTTTGCGGGAAGCCTGCAGAGCGACACAGCGCGTGCGAAGGTCATGGCTTGTGTGGCTGAAGAGCTGCACATCGATCCCCAAAAGCGAGACTTCTTGCTCAAGGACCGGACAATCAAGCTACAGATTCCCACGAAAAGCACAGGATCTGGTAGCCTCCAAATTGGGCGTGCAAAGCTGTCAAAGCACAAAGTTACGAAGCGCACCGCATCGAGCAGGCCTTTCTCGACCAACAACTACACGCTCCGCTTACTGGAGAAAATTGCGGTTGCAGTCGATCGACAGGAACCACTCTTGCTGGTAGGCGAGACAGGTACGGGTAAGACCACATGCATTCAGTATCTCGCAGAACAACTAGGTCGCAAGTTGGTCGCGTTCAACTTGTCGCAGCAGAGCGAGAGTGGCGATCTTCTTGGTGGCTACAAGCCTGTCAATGTTCGCAGCCTGGTGATTCCCCTCAAAGACGAGTTTGATGAGATCTTCGACACGACATTTTCCAGGAAGAAGAATCAACGTTTCGTCGAGATGCTCGGGAAGCGAGTTGCAAAGGGCGAGTGGAAGCGCGTCTGTACGCTATGGCGGGAAGCGCTTAAGATGGTCGATGCGGCGCGGAAGGCACATGAGTCGCAGACGTCCTCGCCAGATCACGATGGCGAGCAGCCAAAGAAGAAACGGAAAACAGACTCGCTACCTGCCAACTTCCCTACCCCACGGTGGGAGAAGTTTGCAACCGATCTCTACGACCTCGAAGCGCAGCTCGCCAGTGGCTCAGAGGCTTTTGCCTTCTCTTTCCTGGAAGGCAATATCGTCAAGGCTGTGCGAAATGGCGACTGGGTGTTACTCGACGAGATCAACTTGGCTTCTTCGGACACTCTAGAGGCGCTTACTGATCTACTCGGAGGCGGTCCAGACGGCAACCCATCGATCTTGCTCACCGAGACCGGTAATGTAGAACGAGTCGTTGCGCATCCAAATTTCCGCGTCTTTGCTGCCATGAATCCAGCAACGGATGTAGGCAAGAAAGATCTGCCACCAGGTATCCGTTCGAGGTTCACCGAACTGTACGTGGAGAGCCCAGATGGCGACAAGAAGAGCTTGCGAAACATCGTCGAGACATACCTAGGCGGCGACGGCACCAATCCAGCCCTCACCAGTTTGGCTCACAATATCACTGATCTATACCTTGAGATACAAGGACTGGCAAAGTCGAATATGCTTGTAGACGGCGCCGACCAAAAGGCACACTTCAGCCTCCGAACACTGACCCGAACACTATCGTATGCAAGAGACATAGCGCCAACTTGCACTCTGCGACGAGCGCTGTATGAAGGCTTCCATATGAGCTTTTTGACGTTCCTTAGCAAATCGTCCGAAGATCTGGTCGCACCACTCATCATCAAGCACTTGTTCCCGCAGAGAGCGATCCAAAAGTCTGAGCTCGGAAAACCGTTACAGCCACCCATCGATGCCGACCAAGGGCGCAGCTACGTGCGACAAGGACACTACTGGCTCGGACAAGGTACACAACCACTTGAGGAGCAGTCACACTACATCATCACTCCCTTCGTGCAACGCAACATGAACAACCTCATCCGAGCGGCTTCAACGCGACGATATCCCGTTCTCATCCAAGGCCCTACGTCCTCCGGCAAAACGAGCATGATCGAATATCTCGCCAAACGGTCAGGCAACAAGTTTGTGAGGATCAACAACCACGAGCATACCGATCTGCAGGAGTACCTCGGATCGTACATCTCTGGCGTCGACGGCAAACTCACTTTCCAAGAAGGCATACTTGTCAAAGCACTACGCGAGGGCCACTGGATCGTGCTTGATGAACTCAATCTGGCGCCGACAGATGTTCTCGAAGCGCTCAATCGCCTTCTCGACGACAATCGTGAACTTCTAATCCCCGAAACTCAGGAAGTGGTCCGTCCTCACCCCGACTTCATGCTCTTTGCTACTCAGAATCCCGCCGGCTTGTATGGTGGCCGCAAAGTCATGTCTCGAGCGTTCCGCAACCGATTTCTAGAGCTCCACTTCGACGACATCCCAGTTGGGGAGCTGACCGAGATCTTGCACCGTCGCACTATGATACCCGAATCATGGTGCAAGCGGATCGTCAAAGTGTACCAAGAGCTTTCTACGCTCCGCCAGGAGAATCGCATCTTTGAGCAAAAGAGCTTTGCGACGTTACGTGACCTGTTCAGATGGGCACTACGGAAAGCCGATACCATCCAAGACCTCGCCAACAACGGGTATATGCTGCTCGCTGAGCGCGTGCGAAAAGAAGACGAGCGAGTTGCTGTCAAGAAAATTATCGAAACCGTGATGAAAGTCACCATTGACGAGGAGCTGATGTTCGACAATGATGCGTGGTCTGGAATTGCTCGTCTTAGCAAAGAGAGCGCTGGCGGGGCAAATGGCGTTGTGTGGACACGGGCGATGCGTCGATTGTACGTCCTCGTCGCTCATGCATTGCGTAACAACGAGCCTGTTTTGTTGATCGGAGAAACTGGTTGCGGCAAGACTACAGTTTGCCAACTACTCGCCGATGAGTACAAGAACCAACTCCATATACTCAACGCCCACCAGAACACTGAGACAGGCGACTTGATCGGTGCGCAGCGTCCAATACGCAACCGAGCAGCTATCGAGGAGGCTATCCGAAAGCAAGTGCTGGACGTGTTCGAGATCGTTCGGCGCCTGGATTTTGATCCTGCTATCGTCAACCTAGAGCACCTCTTGAACATGTACGACAAGCTTGCTAAGGAAGCACCAAGTATTATACCGGATAGCCATCGACAAGAAATACATGCCAATCGGATCAAAATCGCTGCCCTGTTCGAATGGGCCGACGGAAGTCTCGTTCATGCTATGAAGCAGGGCCACTACTTCTTGCTTGACGAAATCTCATTGGCGGACGACTCCGTTCTCGAGCGCCTGAACAGCGTACTGGAGCCCTCACGAACACTTCTTCTCGCTGAGAAAGGTCCCAATAACTCCGAGATCACGGCTTCAGATGGATTTCAATTTCTGGCCACGATGAACCCTGGTGGTGACTATGGCAAGAAGGAGCTATCGCCTGCGCTACGTAATCGTTTCACTGAAATTTGGGTACCGTCTATGTCTGACCTTGGCGATATCCAGCAGATCGTGCAGTCGAAACTGAAGCCGGCTGCAGCGCAGTATGCCGAGGCCATTGTGTCTTTCTCGCAATGGTTCAACGCCAAGTACAACACTTCGGTGTCGTCTTCAATATCGATCCGCGACACACTCGCGTGGGTGTCTTTCGTTGACAGTTCCAATCAAGACGATGCTGTCTTTGGTGTTGTGCATGGTGCTGCCATGGTCTTCATTGATACACTGGGCGCCAACCCAGCAGGTCTTCTTGCGATATCGCAGTCTTCTATCCAAGAAGAGCGCAAAGCATGCTTATGCCACTTGAGTAAGCTTCTGGGACGTGATGTATCACCTCTATACTTCGCCACCATCAGCATTTCAAGCACAGATCGTTCATTCCAATTGGGCTCATTCTCCGTTCCAAAATTCTCAGCAACGCCGCCGGAAGGATCAAATTTTGCCCTGGAGGCACCCACGACCCGGTCCAACGCAATGCGAGTCGTTCGAGCATTACAGCTTTCAAAGCCCATCTTGCTTGAAGGCAACCCTGGTGTCGGTAAAACAACACTCGTCACTGCGCTTGCCAAAGCTATCGGCAAGCCACTCACGCGTCTCAACCTGTCCGAACAGACTGATCTCATGGATCTCTTTGGCTCTGACGTACCAGTCGAAGGTGGCGCGGCCGGGACTTTTGCGTGGCGAGACGCGCCTTTCCTGAAGGCAATGAAAAAGGGCGACTGGGTGCTACTCGATGAGATGAATCTTGCGTCGCAATCTGTGCTTGAAGGTCTCAACGCAGTGCTCGACCACCGCGGCGAGGTATACATCTCGGAGCTTGATCAGACGTTCCACAAGCATCAAGATTTCAGAGTCTTTGCAGCGCAGAATCCGCATCACCAAGGCGGTGGTCGCAAAGGCCTTCCAGCTTCTTTCGTCAATCGTTTCACGGTCGTGTACGCCGATGTCTTCCAATCCGAGGACTTGACGCTCATCTGCAAGAAAATCTTCCCCGCTATCGATGAGGACGAGGTCAACAAGCTCATTGCGTTTGTTGCAGAGCTTGACGAGCAGGTCGTGAGTCGTCACACCTTCGGCCAGCTCGGTGCGCCTTGGGAGTTCAATTTGCGCGACACGCTGCGCTGGCTGCAATTGCTCGCCTCAGAAGGCATGACGGGTTCGGCTAGGGATTTCCTCGACACTATCTTCACGCAACGCTTCCGAGTCGAGACCGATCGTGCGCGCCTCCTCAGGCTTTTCGAGAGTCTCTATGGTGCTCATGAACCACGCATGACACTGTACCACAACTTGAGCACACAAGCGCTTCAAGTCGGTCTAGGCCTCGTCCAGCGCAATCGTAGAACGACACGGCCACACCGTGCTTTCACACTGAAAGTCCCGCAGCTCGGTGCCATGGAAGCTCTCATCGTCAGTGTCAAACAGAATTGGCCGATCATTCTTGTTGGATCTTCTGGCTCTGGCAAGACAGCTATGGTCGACCAGCTCGCAAGCTTTGCAGGTGCCGATCTCGTCAACTTCTCCGTCAATGCTGATGTTGATGCTATGGATCTTGTTGGCGGGTATGAGCAAATCGATCCGCTAAGAGAGGTGCATCGCAATCTAGAGAAGTTGGAGGAATACCTCCGGTCCAACCTGGCAAGCGCGCAGACAGCATCGTCAATCACGATCAAGCTGCTTGAGATGCTGCAAGCCAGCCCTCTAGATATGGCTCACATCAGCCCGCTCTTAAAATCCGTCGCTCAGAATGATCCAGCCGTCTCGCATCTAGTCCGCGACCTACAAGCTCTTCTCCAAGCCTCATCTCAGCACATCGACGGCGCGCGCTTCCAATGGGTCGACGGAATTCTTGTTCGTGCGCTTCAGCAAGGCAAGTGGCTGGTCCTGGACAACGCCAATCTTTGCTCCAGTGCTGTTCTCGATCGCCTGAACTCTCTTCTCGAGCCCAATGGCTACCTCTCGATCAATGAGCACGCTACTGCAGACGGCGAGGCGCGAATCGTACGACCACATCCAAACTTCAGGATTTTCATGACCATGGATCCGAGGTTCGGTGAGCTTTCACGGGCTATGCGCAATCGTGCAGTGGAGATTTGTTTGTTGGAACCAGAGCACGCAGATATGCAGCAAGACCATGATGTTGTACAGTATTCTCTTGATTCGACAGTATATCGGTTCCGCGATTTCATTAATCACGAAGCGTCTCTCGATAAGACGATTCAGGCGCGGATTGAGAATCTGTCGTTTGGCGACAATGATCTCCTGGATAGCTTCACGACACAGATCAAGCGAGGGCTCGTACGGCAAATCGACCCAGTGCACACGAATGGCTTTGCCAATGGGGATGCTGGGCAAATGACACGACAAGCACCGCCGCCACTGCCACACACCCTTGAGGGCAGGCTGAAGCACCTCGCGCAGTTCTTGAGTTCAGCATGGGCACCACAAGTTGCACAACACTCATCGCACTTGCCATTTCACCCACTCGGAAACGAGCTCAGCCTTTACCAAAACAAGGCGACAATGTCACGAGGACTGTGGTCAGCCTCCATGTATGAGCTCATGCTAGATATATTCAACATGCAGCAAGCAGTCCAGAGCCTACCGCCGGCGAGATTTGAGCGCCGCAAGGAGAAGCAAAAGCTACCAGCTTTCCTACATGCCTACTGCCATGGACTCGTACAGGCGGTGAAAGCACTATGGACTAGCGAGTATCAAATCGACCCGTCGTACTTCAGGCCTATTCAAAGGCTGTTCTGGGCCATTCACGCGCTCGCAAAGGGATCGACATTCGACCGTGCAACGTTCCAGACTTACCTCAAGATGCTTTCGTCTGCCATGCCAGCTGAGTCTGCTTCAGAAGTCGCCCACGACATGAGCGTCATAATCGCCAAGCAAATCGCAGTCTTTGGGTCGGAGGTCCAGCTCACAACAGGACTGGGTATGGAGCGCATATGGCGTGCCTTCAAACCCACCACGTCTGAGTCGCTCTCGCAGCTAATGGCAGTCCTGGAGCTGGAGAAACTCGCCGATAGACTCGATGCAGTCATGTGGAAGTCTCACCTCACCATGAACGAGATGGCTCAGATTCGAGAGAGGATTGCAAGCTCTCTGGACCTTGTGCGCAAGGATGAAGTAGACGCATCTGAACTAATCGTAGGCCTCGGCGCTGCGGTGGGTGAGTTGGAGCAGAGCATCACTGAGCACGATACGACCACTGCACCATACTTTGAGGCAGAGTTTGAGGGTCTTTGCCAGTTCTTGGATACCGCCTTCTCTGCTCATCAAGGCACGCAGCAATTGTACTTGGCTCCATCTTCCGCTGTCGTGTCCACTAGAGCGCAATCAGCGCTACTAGCTCGTCGCCCTACGAAGTTTCGGACCGTGGTAGCTGGACAATCTCACGAGGCTACAGATCATTTCGCAAAGCTACACCGACACCTGGGTCTCTCTCATCAGGTCGCTAACGCTATGGCTCTTCAAGGTCAATTCCACGTCTCGATGCTCTCCAAGCTTCACGGAGCAGACGAAGTACAGCTGTCCCACCTTGAGCGGTTCGAAACGGAGCTACAAGTCATCTCTCAGCAACTAGCTATTGATGCGTCGCGTATCACTTACGATCAGACTGACGCCTGCGCAAACCTCTACCGCGGCATTTACAATGCGATTTACGCATCATACTGTGGGGACGTTATTGCGTCGCTCCCGGATGGAAGCATCAACTTTTACGACAATGCGAATATCGGTGATACCTATCGCACGACCCTGGAACGTGGTTTTGAGAAGTGCTCTCCCGCGACACACGACATTAATGCGAAAGCGTGGGTCCAGCTTGGACTCTTTGGACTCGTTCTCTGTGTCCCGAATTACCCACATGATCCGGCTCTGAGGCCCATGATTGAGCGCAAGATGTTCAGTAATGAGAAGAGCGAGCTGCACGAAGCTCTGGCTGCACTTCGCCTCTTCCAACAGGATTTTACTGGACAGGACACAAGCTTCCGTATCCGCCGGATCGAGAGCGCGATTCGAGAGATGGGCGAAGAACCACCAGTGCCAGCCATTGTACGCCCTGAGGTTTCTGAGCTGGACGACCTGCAAGGCGAGTTCACAAACTTACTCAGCATCATTCAACCACTACTCAGCGAGTCCATGACTATTGAAGAGGCGCTTCAGGACGTCACTCTTCAGCAGAACGTCTCGCGCATCATACAGCGACTAACCGAAGGCTATCGGGCGTACGAAGACATCACCAACACTGTAGTTGGTTTCTTGGTCTGCCTGAACGTTGGTCTCGTGCTCGGCAGGAAAGAGCAAGAGGACAAGGAAGAGAGCATCGTGAACAAGAGCCTGGCATACATTTCCAAGGGAACCGCGTTCTTCGGCCGTCAAACTGCAGTCGGCGAGTCGCGCATCTTCTTGGAAACACTCGAGCAAGGCCTCAACCTGGGCGAGCACGCAATCGACGTGCGATGGCATGCATTGCACTCATTGATGATCTTGAAGAGCACCGATCCGGTAGCAGTAAAGAGCAGTGCGGCGAGGAATCTACTTCACGATCTCTTCAACAGTCTGTACAGCGACTGGAAGAAGAAACTGCTACAAGATCAGGAGAAGGAAGCCAAGGACTCGAGTCTGTACACTTACCGCGGCATGGATGATGAAACGGATGAAGAAGACCCAACGCTTTTTCCAGACTACGACGCGGATCAGAAAGAGCAAGAGGCATTTGCGGCACCGCCCTCGATGTCGCGGGATCATGCGATTCGACTCGCGAACATGCACGCCGACTTCTTTGTTCACGATCGCGATGCCTCGGAGTCGATGAAAGTCCTCCTAGAGTGGTGTGCTTCGGAGCTCCAGCGCGTCTCACAAGGCAAAGCGCATCGGACGCGATACGAGAACGCCTTGCCGGCCATTTACCTCGCACTTGAAAAGCGAGCAGATGCATTGTCGACGTCGGGAACTGGGAAGACATACAATTTCTACTTTGACGCGAATCTGCCTGAAGCAAAGCGTGTTATGGCACTCATCACTCGCATCCAGGTGCGCTATCGCCAGATTCAAAGCGTCTGGCCTGAGCATGCAACACTCGCTGATGTGTTGCGCACTTGCGACGAGACGCTGGAGTTCCGACACGTCGACCCTGTCGCCAAGTTTATCACTAAGGCGGAAAAACTTCACGCATACATGCACGAATGGCAGAAACTCGCAAGTAAAGAGTACAGCACCGCCAACCTCTACGACGACCTGACCAAGCTACTTGTCAGCTGGAGACAACTGGAGCTCACGACCTGGGCAAGACTGTTCGATCTAGAGATGGAGAAGTTCCGCGACAATGCGAAGAGCTGGTTTTTTGTTGCCTACGAGACGATCATTGCTGCATCTGAGGGTGCTGAGGATGAGAAGAGCATACAGACTCACGCAAAGAATCTGCTCAAATCTCTTGAAGGATTTTTCGAGACCACAACGCTTGGGCAGTTTGAGCAGCGCGTCAAGCTTCTCGAACAACTTCGCGCACATACCGCGATGCGCATGCAGGACAACGAAGCATTCGCAATTGTGCACACAGCCCTCGACAACTTCATCACTTACTTCTCTCGTCTGGAGAAGCCAGTACATGAAGCCATCGCAAAGGGACGGCAGAATCTTGAGAAAGAAGTCAACAACGTGATCAAGCTTGCGAGCTGGAAAGATACCAATATCGAGGCACTCAAGCAGAGCGCGAAGACGAGCCACAAAAAGCTCAGCAAGTGGGTACGGAAGTTCAGGAAGTTGCTCAACAAGCCCGTTTCCAGTATCTGGAGCGGAGGCTTCCCTGACGAGACCCATTCCCTTCGAAACGCGACAATGATCGCTGTCTCTACGACTCTCAATGACAGCGCGCTGGAACTTTGCGCCAACGGCATCCCAGCCTGGAATGAAGCCCCAGCACGCTTCAAGAACCTCAACGTTACCGTCAATCTTATGCGCAATCTGTCTGCACCGAGCGTGAACATTGTCGATGGTGCTTCCTACATCGAGGAATTGGTGACCGAGCTCAGCGCATCTATCATCGAGCTGCAGAAAGCCACGCCGACCGTCCTCAACGAGGAAAACAAAGAAAGTGTGCAGCATCTCAAGACTCAAAAGCGCAAGCTATACGCCGATACAATGAAAGAGCTGCGTCAGATGGGTGTCAATGCCAACCTGAGTGTAGAGTCCTTGGCCAAGCAGGACGAGCTGTCAACAGTACTTTCGACAATGCCAACGGTAAACGCAGCGGATGCTTCGCTTGGTACAGCGGCGGATTACTACCTCCACAAGGCGCTTCATGCCATGCCACAGGTCCGAGCGGTGTTCAAGGAGCACTCTGGCGATCTTACGCCGAACGATGTGGCAAAGAGCATTGGGTACCTTGAGGGTCTGCTGCTCATTACGATTCGTCAGCGCAACACGCTTAGCAAGGCTGCCCGGCAACTGCAAGAACTCAAGACGCCGATGCTGCTAGTCGGGAATTTGAGCGCCGCGCATCAACAAAAGCTCGCCTGGGTGGCACAGGACAACATCGACGCTACCAAGGATGTCCAGCCAAACCTACGCTGGCTTGCTGCGATTCTCAAGACCGGAATGAATGTTGTTTCCGCACAAGCAAAGCTCGGCAGAACGAATGAGCTGGACGTTTTGCTGAACGCTATGCGACGAAGCGGGACTACATTTGGAGACCTCGCGGATCAGTACGATCAGCTTCCAAGACTGCCAGCCAACATCCAGTTCGAGGCGTACCTAAAGCACACGGAGGCTGTCAAATCTCACCTCAATGAGCTACATGTCAACTTTGAGGGGTGGGTGGAGAACAACGACATGGCCAGGACTGTTCTGAGTCACATTCAGCCCTACTTGTTCTCGTACCCGGAGACTCGGATTGTCAGCTCTTCGGGCGACTCACGCGTAGCGCTAGAGACCTATTCGCAGGAGATTTTTAGCACACTTGACCTAGTCCTTGGTTCGATGCAGGACGTGGAATCTGCGTTGAAAGGTGTGCCTGCCTCGACTGAGGATCCAGCATGGCTAGTGAAGGAAGAGCAAGCTCTGTCCGCAGCCATCAACGGAATACATGCGCCGCAGATCAGCGGCGCCATCCAGACATTGCTTGACAAGACGCAATATCTGTACGAAGACTCTAGCTTGCAAGTCATTGCTTCATTGTTCGCTTGCGTAAAGCCTGTCCTGGACCAGTACGTTGCAACACACAACTACCTCGTTACCCGCTTCGACAATATGCACGCCGCAACCGCCAACCTTCTACGTCGCCTGTCGAAGTCATTCATTCAGATCGGCACACAAGGCTTTTGCCAGCCGCCCGAGAAGTCCGCCGATCAGAAGGGCCAGAGCGACAAGCTTGAAGAAGGCACTGGTCTTGGTGCAGGTGAAGGCGCTGAGGACATCTCGAAGGACATCGAAGACGACGAAGACTTGGAGGATCTCGCGCAGGAGAAGGGCGAGCGCGAAGGAAGCATTGAGGAGAATGATGATGCTGTCGATATGGGTGACCAGGAGATGGAAGGCGAAACTGAAGAGGTTGGCGAGAAGGAAGACAAGGGCGATGAGTCTGGTGACGAGGGAGATGATGATGCGCAGAGCGAGGTTGGCAGTGTTGACGACCTTGGTCCCAGTGCTGTCGACGAGAAGATGTGGGATGAAGGTGGGAAGGAAGACGATGCGAAGGATAAGGAGGGCAAGGAAGATGTTGGTACCGAGAATCAGGACGAGCAAGTGGCCTCAGAGCAAAAGGAAAATGAGAAAGAGAAGAATGGTGAAGACGGTGAGGAGAAAGACAAGCCAGAGGGCGAAGACGAAGAGGAGATGGACATGGAAGGCGAGGATCAGGAGGAGAACGTTGGTATGGGCGAAACCGAGAAAATGGATCCACACGCTAAGGAGGAAGAGACGCTTGATCTTCCAGAGGATCTCAACATCGATGGCCAGGACGACAACGACAAGGAGGATGATGACCTTGGTGATATCGATATGGGCGAGGACGACCTCCCAGAGGAGGAGATGGAAGACACCGACGCTGGTGTTCAGCCTGACACAGTCGAAGAGGAGATCGGGCCTGAGCAAGAAGGTGAAGAGGAGAAAGAGACCACTGGCCATATCGAAGACGAAGATCAGCCGCCTGAGGAAGAGGAGCAGGAGGGCGATGAGCCCATGGACGACGATGCGATACCGCTACCCGACGACAATGTACCTGATGACGAAGCTCGCGACGCAAAGGATACGGACCAAGCCGATCCAAATGCTGATGCCGGCGCTGGAAATGATGCCAACGAGGAAGCCCACAAGGACAAGCAAGAGCAAGCTTCCTCCAATGCTGCGAACCAGGATGAAGGTCAAGAAGGCGAATCATTCGAGCAGAAGCAAGAGACGGCCGCCGAAGACGGTACGCTTGGACAGACAACAGCGCCTGATGCCGGCGGACGCGGCGAACAACCAGAAGAGTCTCGCGAGACTCAGTCATTTAAGAAGCTTGGCGATGTACTCGAGAAGTGGTACAACCAGCAGAAGCAGATCTCCGAAGCTAAAGAAAAGGATGAGACTCAGGCGCAGCAGATTGACAAGGAGGTCGACATGGCCGATGCTGACTTTGAGCATCTCCAAGATGAGGAGACGCAGGCTGATACGCAGGCATTGGGCACCACGACCGAGGAGCAGGCCAAGGCTCTCGACCACGATATGGCGTTGCCGGTCAATGAGAACGAAGAGAAGGCCCCCATGCGACCTGAAGACGAGGGCGATGAGTTAGATGTCGATGCTGGAGATGTTGAGATGCAGGATGCCGAGACTGCAGAGGACAAGATACAAAAGGAGCAGCAGCAGTCTAACGCCGCTGAAGGCCAACCTCAAGCGTTCGTCGGCGAGCAGAAGCCATACAACCACGACGAAGACCAAGACATGGAAGATGCCCAGCCAATCGACGACTCCGCATCCGACACCTCTTCCGTCCACGACGTCGAGACTCAACTCGAACTCACGCATCTCGATTCCACAAACATGACGCCCGACATAGCCCGCGCCCTCTGGCTCGCCCACGAATCCGCCACACACTCGCTCTCCCAACAGCTTACCGAACACCTACGTCTGATCCTTGCGCCTACCCTCGCCACAAAGCTTCGCGGTGACTTCCGCACTGGCAAGCGTCTCAACCTTAAGCGCATCATCCCATACATCGCATCCGGCTACAAGCGCGACAAGATCTGGCTGCGACGTAGTCAGCCCAGCAAGCGGTCCTACCAAGTCATGATCGCGCTCGACGACAGTAAGAGTATGGCCGAGAGCGGCGCGAGTAGTCTAGCGCTCAAGACGCTCACGCTCGTCACCAAGTCCCTCGCCATGCTCGAAGTCGGCGAAGTAAGCGTCGTGGGATTCGGTGACACAGTCAACGTTGCGCACGACTTTGACAAGCCATTCACGTCCGAAGCCGGTGTTCGTGTGTTCGAGCAATTCGGATTTAACGCTGCGAAGACCAACGTTCGCGGACTAGTAGATCGCAGCTTGGAGCTGTTTGGCGAGGCGCGCCGTATGGGAAGTAGTTCGGCTGGCGAAGACCTATGGCAGCTCATGCTCATCGTGTCGGACGGAATCTGCGATAGCCACGCGGAGATTCAGCGCTTAGTCCGTAAAGCACAGGAAGAGAGGGTCATGATTGTGTTCATTATCATCGATAGCTCTGTTTCGGCTCCCACGGTTGCGCCAGTACCTACGCCATCTGAAAATCCTGCAGCGCAACCGCCGTCGACGAAGGAGAAAGGCAAGGAGAAGGACAAGACGTCTATTTTGGACTTGCAGTCGGTGGATTTCACTGATGGCAAGATCGTGCGGTGGAAGTACATGGAGAGGTTTCCGTTTAGGTACTATCTCGTTGTGAGGGATGTGAGGGAGTTGCCGGGTGTGCTTGCTGGGGCGTTGAGGCAGTGGTTTGGGGAGGTTGCTGGGACGGGATAGAGTGTAGGCATGGAAACATTTTCAGGCGCATTGGAGTTAATTGATCGGCGTAGGCGTTCTTCAGAGCACGTCAGCATAACAAGTTTGAAGGAATTCAGTCAAATGCTCGTTTTATACTTGGTGATTCTCAAGAGTTTTGTGTGGCGTACCCGATGGTCGTGGATGAGGAGGCGGTGATACTGCGATTCTGTCGTTTTCCCATGGGTCCAGGTCGAACGGTGTGGTAATTGTCTTTTGGTGTTTTTTGTGGGTGCACTCGATGCAACTTCCCTCCTGATGATCTTGCACAAGGCCGAAGATCAGAGATAGCGTTCGAGTTATCGCAAGTGTACAGTCGCGTCCAGCGCCAGCCAGTGCCGCAAATATGACCATAGCATTTGAAGACCAGCTCGACGTAGACTCGGATTGTGCGTGAAAAATTTGCATCTGGTGCGCAAGACAGTGTCTATATGGTGCGGTGCGGAGAACTCGCACGTTTCTGCACACTGAGGCTGAATTTTGGAGGACCCAGTGATGCCACAGTCCAGAAACGGCAAAGCAGGCAAAATGCCATGCAAGTCCTCGAAGGCAGGCTTGTGATTCGTTGATGCGTTACCACGAACATGTATACATTCGAAGCTCTTCACTGCACTGTTGTATCCTCTTACTATAAGAGTGGATCCCAGAAAGGAAGAATGTGGATACAATCATTGCATCCTCTCCATTGTACCAGTTGCATTATCTGAACTTCGTTGCATACATTTAACATTGCATCCCGTGTTACTCCACCTGACTCATTCACCCTGTCTGTCAAATTCCATTATGACTCGAGACGGTCGTACCCAGGACCACTTAACTAAAGCAATACGTACTGTGCCAGTCAACAGTGCCTCGTGAGTAAACGCACACCCAGCGCGACCCTTATCTATCAATCTTTACTTTAGAACTGCTGCGAACTGCGCTTGCTCAACTCAGGCTGGCGACTTCTGCCACCCCATCGACACGACGACCACGATCCCACGCGGTGGTGTACCTGAACGATTGTGTCGGAATGATACCAAAACGAAGCAAGGCCTGGCAGGCATTGGATCATAGTTTCAGGGCGTCTAAGACCTTCTAGCCATTGGTGTAATGAGAAGGAGCGGTGATGGTGCTAAGGAAAAGTCGGTGAAATTGCATCTTCCGATGTAGCTTGCCATGTTGAGCAGTACCAGACCTACTCTCAACCTCTATGGTGAATGCTAATAAGTTACGTGTAGTCCCAACCGAGGAGACCATGGGTCAGGACTCTAGGTCATCACATGCATTTCGAATCTCACAATCGTTTCCGCTGGACACTACTAGTTTGTCAACGATGTTGGCTCTGGAGCTAGAATGACGTCGGTCGCAGTTTAGAAGTTGTGCGCAGCGTGGCAAGCTGGCTGAAGCAACAAAAAACTCAATCAGACCTATACCAAAGCATGTCAAATCAGGTTTAGCGGGCTGGTGAAGCCTGGCATACACAGCTTACACGACCCACGGCACCATCGGCTTGAAACGTGAAACACTTTTGAGTAAAATTACCGCAATCTTTGTGCGCATCACTGCCCCATATGTGGCAACAGCGTTTTCAAGCAATCATGGATTGGTCGACCTGGTATGTTGGGTCGTTGATTTGAGACATCCTCCACTTCCGGTGAGAAGAGTACGCAAAATTGCCTCATGCAGTCAGCAAACACAGCAAAAATGCATGCAATCGACCGGAAGTAGCAATAAATGCGAGAATGCGAAGGAGTCGTAAGATAATTTGCGGCACACGTACTCGTGCTGCGCCTCTCTGATTGCCGCATCCAGTTCCCTTGTCATTGAAATCTGTTTCAGTGTGCTAGCCATTACGCTGAGGAGTGGCCGAACTCGGGTAGACCTTCCCATAGATCTGACGGGGTATCATCTCGTTTGCCGCACACAGTTGTTGAATGTATTCATGCAGCTTTGAACGTGCAACTTACACAAGTATTTGTGTCCTGGGAGCAGATGTGCGGGGAGCTGTCGAGTGCCTCGCCACAAGGTCGGACTTCACTTGAGCTCCACACGATACGCTCGCAGATGAGAGATGCTCTACTCGGCAGCTTGCAAGCCGCCTACTTCAATCAGAGATCGACGCAATTGAAAGCATGGCGTGAAACATGTAAAGCCCAGTCATACGTCCTATATGCCGACCTGAGTGCAGATCTCGCTTATGCCCGTGTTGTTTGAGCCTCATTGTCAGCAGCCTCGGACATTCGGAGCCTTGTCGTCTGAAGGCACCACCACCTGAAGCATACGAATGAAACATCTGGGGTATTCGATGGCTGAAAGCCACCAATGATAGTACTGCTACTGAGTAGTCAAGTCAACTTTGGTGCCGTGTGCAGATTGGCACAGCCCATCCCGGCCACACCCACGAGGTCGAAAAGCGCGGCGCTCCGCCCAATAATGCCACAAGCAAGCTTCTTTGTCGAGCATGCACTGCACATGCAGCGCTGTATGCATCACGATGCAGGGGCTGCTCCTCGACGGAGCAACCACAGATATCTGGGCGAAGCCAGGTCGCGAATTGAGATCAGAATGGTCGGTCCGAGGACTACCCTGTTCAAGAGGGACCCATCTTGTTGCCACAGAGCGCCAGAAGGCTCTTGTACTAGTTGAAGTAAGCAGTACAGGCGAGTTTGTGGTGCTGTGCTGATCGGATCTTGACTGCATCCTAGTCCTCCATCGATGCGCCTGAAACCCATCGATACCTGCCATATTGTGTTACCATGGAACTGGAAACATCCGGAAATGCTGGTCGGATAGTCGGTGGCCTTCATCCATACGCCTCTGCGACCGCGTACACTGTCAACATGCGGACAAAGAGGTTCATCGTCTGCTGTCCCGTCGAGACCACCTCCTCCATCCTTGGTATAAGTTCGAGCTTCGCGCATACCGCCCTCTGATCTTTTCTCCATTGACCGCCGTTCCTACAACTCATTGCTCTTCAGATCTTGAAAGCCATGCCTGAAACACCTCCCACATTCCCGGAAGGTCACGGCCGTCTCGCCATTGTCGGTGGTATCGGCCATGATGACCGCTCGTAAGTTGCCCCAATCAAAGTTGGCTTCCAACATCTAAGACCATGTTGACCATGCCTGAAGTGTCGAGGCAAATTGCGGTTGCTCCATCACCCACGAGAATTCTAGCAGCACGAACGGCGCCGCAAACACTCCTCGACGTCGATCCGCCATCACACCCTCGGTTGCCACCAGAAAGATTGAAGAGTTGAAGGGAATCGGGTCGCATCTAGACTATGATCCAGGATTGCGGCGTCAAGGATCGCTGTTGGATGCAGATTTGCAAGAGTGATACCGAGATGGGCCGGAGTTGTGGATGATAAATGATTCAGCGTATTAAATTGTGGAGTTTCAGGGTTTCGTGGAAGAGTGTGTTCGACGTCCGGAGGTATCGCAGCAACCATTTGGGTGGCAGACACTTTGTTGAGTAAGATGTGTTCTCCACGTGCCCCAACCTATTCACGTTCATTACGCGCTTCCTTGTATTGTGTTGTACTCAGTGATGTGAAGGTCCAGCAACGTTCGTTGCTTCGATAGGTTCGATATTGACGTTTGCGATTTTTGCTCCGCTTGGGTTTTTTGTAGCCGTACGCTGATGTTCATCGTCTTCTTGTTGTGCTGTCGCTAGGGCCTGAGAGAGCGGTTCAAAGTGTGCATTTCGAACCCGCTTCCTGTCGATGCGCCGTCTCCAAGGTTTGTACAGGATTATGCTTAGGCCACCGAACACAACGAAAGTACCACATATAGCACCGCCTGTGATGTTCAGTCATTAGCCGCGGTTTATGCGCATGTAACACTTACCGACAATATCCCAAGCTTCGCCCAACCTTTCCACTCCGTCCCAGAATTTGCCGTGCGGCTCTGCGACGTTCAGAATGAGGTTCAGGAACTGCACCGTCCCAATGACTGTTGCGACAATGACCGTGATGACTGTCAGCACGATACTGTAGTAACATATCGCAATCGAGTCGCGCGCCAATTGCGTACTCGTGTACAAGCTCATCATCAGCGCGCCGTCCGTCGTGTCCAGTAGGCACATGCCAGCGGTAAAAAGCAGGGGAAAGATCAAGATCAGCCAGATTGAGGTGCCCTTCGTGGCTTGGATCGAGCTGATACCCAAGATGGCGATCTCAGAAGAAGTATCAAAGCCTAGTCCGAACAGCACACCTAGCGGATACATTTTCCATGGCCTGTCGATGAGCTTGAAGAGGCGCTGCAGGATCGGAAATAGACAGCCACCACCTTGGATCTTGAACTCTTCGTGTTCTGTGCCTGGCTCGCTCGCGATCATCCGTTTCATCTGCACAACGAGCTTGTAGAGAATGTAGACGTTCATCAGGCCCAGAAGTAGTAGGAACGCCGCGGAGACAGAAGTGCCGATTATGCCACCGACGCGCGCAAACTTGTCGAACTTAGATGAGACGGCTGCTGCAGTGCCAGCAACAACTAAGGACGTGATGATCACTATGGTCGAGTGGCCAAGCGAGAAGTACATTCCTACAGTCACTGGACGCTGTCCTGCAGCAATCAGGCGGCGGGTCATTAAGTCAATGGCGGAGATATGATCCGCGTCTAGGGCATGTCGAAGTCCTAGGGTGTAAGAAAGGATGGCTGTCGAGACAAGTGGACTATGCCAGTGCTATAGTTTGTGATCAGTCTTTGTGGGCATTGGCTGCATGGGTCGTCAACATACTAAGATGATACCAACAGCCGCCCAAACGACAAGATTGACGATGATGAGTGTGACAATGATCGCAATCGCCGCAAATGGAAGTCTTTGGAGGTAAGGAACGCGGGAATGGTAGTGCGAAGCTTTTGCTGAAACATTGCGCAGGAAAGACGGCTTGCTGTCCAGCTCGGTGGACCGAACGGTCCCAGGCCGCGGACTCGACATGGCGGGAAAGAAAATAAGATACTATTCACGCGATGAAGAGAAGTGTGCTGTCTCTGATCAGGATGAAGACGTACGAGCAGATATTGTGGGATGGGAAGGCGCGAAGTGGGGCTGGTCGTCGTTATCGCGAAGCTACCCCGCTATGGTGTAGTCGTGATGACACTCGTCTATTTGCACATCGGATCAGGAACAGGAGGTTTATGATCGCGTTGCTGAAATGACGGTGAATCCACTGGTGTTGCATTCGTTTTCTACATCTTACGAAAGCAAAGTGACGCGTTGGTGCCGCCGAAGCCGAAGCTGTTCGAAAGCGCGACATTAACCTGTTTTTGCTGCGCGTGTTTCGCAACATAATTGCAGTCAAACTCCTCTGGAGGGTCGCCTGGATTGGATAGATTGAGTGTGGGTGGTAGAGTGTTCTGTAACCGTCAGATGTGCGTCGAGTCGCAAGAAGATCAGTGAACTCACATGATGCATTCCCAATACAGTGAAAATGGCTTCGACACTGCCAGAAGCACCAAGAAGATGTCCAATGGCCCCTTTGGTACTGCTAACGTTGATCTGCGACGCTTTATCCTTGCCATCCTCACCGAGCAGAAGCTTTTTGATGGCTCTGTTCTCTGCAGCGTCACCGAGCGGAGTGCTTGTGGCATGGGCGTTGATGTAGTCGACAGCGTTAGGCTTTATACCTGCATGTCGAAGCGCGTGCTTCATGGCCAGACGTGGACCCTGCCCGTCCTCACGGGGTGCTGTCATATGGTAAGCATCGCTGGACAGACCGTATCCAGCTACTTCAGCGTATATGCTTGCTCCTCGCTGCTTCGCGTGTTCGAGCTCCTTTTAGAGGTCAGCCATGGCTGTGATCGATTCACTGAACACACACCTCCAATACCACAACACCAGCACCCTCTCCAATCACAAAACCGGCTCTGTCCTTGTCGAAGGGTCGACTAGCTTCAGTTGGACGGTCATTCCTATCAGTCGCGAGGCTCCTTGCGCGTGCGAAGCCTGAGATAGCTAGCGGATGTATACATGATTCAGCTCCGCCGGCGACCATAACATCAGCATCACCGAAATGTATCAGACGAGCAGCGTCGCCAATGCTGTGTGCACCCGTCGTGCATGCTGTGGTGGCGGCGTGGTTTGGGCCCTGTTGAGCTAAGCATGTCTTGTGGAATCGCACGATTGTGCGGTCTTACTTTGAAGCCATAGCGCATCGAGACGTGACCAGCAGCGAGATTGATGAGCAATCGCGGGACGAACAGTGGTGACACCTTTCGGTAGCCCTAAATAGATTAGGTATTGCGGCAAACATGGAGAGATGCTACATACGCCTTTCTCGAACGCGACCGTCGTCTCGTATACATCGTCGAGGCTTCCAATACCCGAGCCCATATATACACCCTGCATACATGTGAGTACATGAAGGTCTTCGTGGAGTGATGCTCATACCGTTGCTTCGAGATCTTCTTCTTTCCGAGGCGACCAGCCAGCATCATTCAGGGCCTCTTCAGATGCTACCATGGCATATTGGGCAAATCGTGCCATGCGGCGCTCGTCCTATAACGCGTCAGCGATATTGCCTCCACATTGCTGCGATTCGCCTACTCCTGCATTCAAACCATACTCCTTCGCATTCCAGTCTCCATATTTTCTGCTGCCTTCAGGAACCAAAGCAGCGACCTGGCTAGGCAAAGTAGCGAAAACAGGACTCCGATTCTTAATTGACACGACGCCGCAGTGTCCGTCAATCAGCCGTTTCCAAGTGCGAGGAACGCCTGGCTGGAAGTAAGTGAACGCACAAGCGACGCGTGTTGTGGAACTCACCAACTCCAAGTGGCGTTACCAGTCCTAAGCCTGTGACTACCACCCTTCGCATCGCATCGTTTTGATGATGTTAATGAATACGAGACCACGTAGTCGAGGACATCTGGAGGTAGTGGGGAACGCGATCCAGAACAGGTGGTCGGTGTGTGATTGCGGAGTAGGAGCCCTATAAGGCTAGCGTACTCTCGCCACACAACCACGAACCGCGACGCGTCCCAGGCCCACTTTCTTCTCGTCATTTTCAACAATTATATCGAGATTCACGCCTTCCCAAAAGAAATTACTCGGAGAAGGAAAGGAACACAAATACATATTTATTGAGTCCTAGTGTTGATACGGCAAAGGGAGGG
>Ga0265797_10000821_pt1 | contig 56699 bp, 56 predicted proteins | sample P2T30metagenome_FD_192433 | JGI IMG/M metagenome (GOLD analysis project Ga0265797, IMG submission 192433) | Plant litter microbial communities from East Loma Ridge, Irvine, California - P2 T30 | ecosystem: Environmental > Terrestrial > Plant litter > Unclassified | place: USA: California...
CGAGCGTAGCGGCACATGTCCGAACGATCGCTCGGTCCTCTTCCACCCCACTGACGTCGTATCTTCTACACAAACACAGCCCATCCCCGCCGAAGAAGCGCGGCAAATTGTCTTTGACACTTTTCGGGAGACGTGCATGGAAGTTGCTCTAGCTCGTTACGAGCCCTTCGCCCGTACCCAGGAGGCTATCACCGCCGATGAGATTGTTGATGCGTGGTCTACTGCTGACGAAGAAGATACTCAAACGTTTCTGCGTATAAAGATAGGCTGGCTTCGTGAAGGTCTGCAGGACTTTAGCGCGGTAGTTGCAGAGCAGAGCCAGCAGCTAGCCGACGAGATGGAGCAAGACCTCGACCGCTTATATGCGCGCTACAAGGAAGCCACAAAGACGTGGTCGCAAGACTGCCAGACAGCACTACTGTCGCGGCTGCGTGATCTGAAGGCTGCTGATCCTGAAACCGCGAAGAAAGCCGATGTCATGAAAAAGGTGCGTCGTTTCGAGGACAAGCTTCAGAGCCTTGTGGAAGGTATCAATGATCCGACTGGTAGCATAGACTCGCGGCTGGGCATGTTTGTTCAGGAGCTTGTGAAGATGGATGATGTTCTCGGTGCTATTGCGAAGTTCTTTCCGGATCGTGCTATGAAGGGACCTATCAAGGACGTGGAGCGTGGAGTCTTTGATGAGGAGACGGAGGAGATGTTGGCGATGGCGGAAGAGTCTCGTAGTCGCCACGATCGCGAGTAGGCGGGGACTGTTGGCGTCTGCGGAGTAGGTTGATGCGACATTTTATGAATGGTGTCGAGCATCAGCTTTGACACGGCGGGGTCCGTGTACAGGCTGAGTGATGTTAGCAAAATTCGAATAGTCATGGTAGTCAATACACAATGTTGTGAACCTTCAAAGCCCGTCTGACTTGATACCTGTGTGTGCGTGCATGTGACAATTGTTGACGGGAAGAATTAATATTCCGGCTTCTGCCCATAAGTAACGTGATAATGAACGTAAGTATGTACAACAGGGTTCCGGACTTCGTTCCTTGCCAGTGCAAGAATGATCTGCAAGTCCTCTGGCCGCCCTCCGAGCACCTGTGTGTATCCCCGTAACATGTATGCCTCGAACCCTCCGTCGGAAATCATGGCCAGCTCCAATCGCCCCACGGTTCGCATCCTCTTTGACCGCGACCACGGCCCCATCGGTAGCTTGTAAACAACCTCTTGCACGTTGACAAGCCCCGCATCGCGCATCTGAGCTGCCCACTGTCGCGGTGCGTCGAGCGGCGCCCCCATCTTCTCCGCCATCTCAAAATACAAACGCCCGGCTTCTTTGTACCCACTGTCTGGCGGCAAGGTGCCGTCGTCCGAGTGAATATCTGGAATTGTGCTGGATAGCTGGAGCCATCCTCCTGGCTTAAGATGAGTTTGCGACTGGGCAATCAACCTTGGCCAGTCTCGCACTGCGGTCATTAGATCGCGCCCGTGGATAAAGTTAAAGTGGTTGGGTCGGTAAGGCCAATCTTCTTCCACATCGTCAATCTCAAACTGGCAGTTGGGTGGCACAAAGGGCGGCTGTGTCGCTGCAATGTCGACGCCGATGATCTCAGCAGGGTACTTGTCGGCCATGTCCATGGCCCAAATTCCAGTTCCAGTTCCAAGGTCTAACACGCGACTGCTCGGATCATTGAGCGTCTCTTCGGGAACAGGTGCGATGAAGAGTTGGTCGTTGAGCAGAAGCGTGTACTTGTGGTGTTGCAAGTCGTTTCGGTCCAATTCTCTCTCATCAATGGGCATGCCATACTCGTGCTTGCCGTACGATGGATACAAGCGGCCTTCTATCTCTACACCGCGTCGAACTTCAGACAGTATTGATGAAAGAAAGGAAGACGCGTCTGAATCAGCGTAACTGCGGCCCGTTAGCCACGAGCTTGCACACAATGGACGATACCTACCCTTCATCGGTATGGTCCGAGGCTTCATCAGATTCGCCCTGTGCCTGCAGTAGGTCATTACCGTGAGTGACACTATCGCCGTGGGTATCCTGGTCACTCTGACCCGCTTCGATGCCCGAATCGAGGGCCGCGGCGGCCGACGACTCAGCTTCATCAGCCTTGTGGAGAAGGGCCTTTTCGTCCTGTTCGGCCATGACGTCGTGCGCTCATTGATGTTGTACAAGTAACTGTGCAAGCCACGCTGCGGCCTGTCGTGTAATGTCGCGGTGCAAAAAGCACATGCTGCCGCGCAGCAGGCCGGGCTCGTATTGTTGCCATCGGATGCATGCAGACCGAGCGGGGTGACGTTCGCCCGCGCGGGACACTCCCGGTGGCTCATTGTTAGCTACGCCCAGCTAAAGTGACACCAACCCAACCGCTGGACCCTGTTCCGTTCTTTCACGCTGTACATCGCTACTATTACCGGTCATGTCTCAGTCTCACCCTCCGCCATCCAAGGCTTCACTGGCTCTGCTTAACAGCATTGCTGAACTGAGCGATGGGTTGAGAAACGGCCGTCCTGGAGCGAGAGAAGGGTTGTTGGGTGCTTGCACGAGTGGGTTACCCCTCTATGTTCCACTTGCATGTGAGACGTCGACTGACTTGATGTAATGGCATCCAGGCCTTATCTCGGAACTCAGCCATCCCACCGAGACGGCCTTACAGCTGCTCTGGGCTCGACCAACACATCTGTCAGGTAATCAAACGCCGTTCTCGCTTCTTCGTGTTAGTCGCTTTACTGATTCAAGACCAGTCATTCGCACAGCCATCTCGTTGAAGCTGTTCGAGGCATTAGCAGATGTCTCCGAGGCTGGTGTAAAGTCCTCTGAGCTCGCAGCCAAATGCGACAAGCAGCCCGAACCGACGCTCGTGGCAAGAATGCTACGGCATCTCGCAGCCATGGGCACCGTGCGGGAGACGGCTGCAGACACCTTTGCGTCCACCCCCATGTCCAAGGCTCTCGTGGAACCAGCGTACCAGGACACGTTCAACTTCATCATCGATGACTTTCAGCCAGTGCATCAAGTCATTCCGGCTTATTTCGAGGAGCACGGCTTCTCTTCTCCTGACTCTGGTGTCGATGCTCCCTTCCAGCGCGCATACAATTGCAAAGGTAGCCATATGTTCGAGTACTGGGACAAGTCGGCACCAGAAACTGGTCGACGTTTTGCCAGCATGATGGATATCTGGAGCAGGGGACGGCCGCGATGGTTCTTCGATGGGTACTACCCGGTCAAGGAGCGCCTGATCGAGGGCGCTGAGACGGACACACCTTTCTTGGTTGATGTCGGTGGCGGCTCGGGCCACGATATTGAAGGCTTGCGAGAAGCTTTCAACGGCCAGCTGCCCGGCAAACTAATCTTGCAGGATCGACCAGAGATCGTCGAACTTGCCAAAGTCGATTCCAGCATCGAAGGCATGGCCCACGACTTCCTGAAGGAGCAGCCGGTCAAGGGTGCGCGTGCATACTACTTTCACTCGATCATTCAGGACTGGAACGATGAGGTGAACACGGAGATTCTCAAGGCAATTGTGCCCGCAATGAAGAAGGGTTACTCCAAGATCCTGGTCAATGACTTCGTGGTGCCCAACGAAGGCGCTCATTGGGCGCAGACTTGCCTTGACTGGGAGCTAATGGCCAGTCTTGGTGCAAGGCATCGGACGGAAGAGGAGCACAAGAAGATGTATGAGGGAGCAGGCCTCAAGATCACGGGTGTTTACCGTCATCCACAAAGTCTCGACTCGTTGATCGAACTAGAGCTTGCATGATGAGGCCCTTGCGATCGATTTGGATGTCGGGCCATTGCGGATGGAACGACGTGTCCATCAAGTATCTTACCTCTGCACTGTCATATTGAGTGACGTTTAGCATAGCAATGAACGACAACGACTTACGACACTATATCTCCCGATGTTGACGGTATTGCTTCGGTACCTGCATCTCACACAACGCCACGATAACCACCAAGTACCTTCATCCCACGTCACTCCGATTTTCACCGCCCCAGCAGCCCAACAAGATCTGTGGCGTTGGAAGCATCGGCCCTGAAAATCTTTGACGCGTCTGCGGCTAACAGTGGGTCTGACATCCACCCGACGTTGCGCCACCGACATTCGATCATCAACGCGACGTCGTGCGATAATAAGTCGGAGCAAATTTGCTTGCGCTTTCGTGCAAAATTGAAAAGCTTGGTATGTTGTCCAGGCGAATGAAGGCGAAAATGCGTGTATAAGGACGGTGAGTTGCATTTACAGCTTGATGTTCTCACCATCGACTTCACACTACATCAACCACCAGTCAACACCACCGCATCATACTAGTCAAACTCAATCAAGATGCCTCCCTTCAAAGGTAAGCTTCCGCCACAGATCACCACGCATAATGATTCGCTAATGCGCCGCCAGACTCCATTTCATCCACCCCTGCTGGCCCTTCATCAGCACCCACACCAGCTTCATCGGTGCCTACCACATCGACACACGAGACGCTGCACGCCGCAGCTGCAGCACTATCATCACAGGGCCTTGAGCTTTGCCCCCATTGCTATCGCGAGATGAAGCACTGCAACGAGCGCTTCGAGTTCGCATGATCGGCTCACCAACGCATCCGACGGGTGTTCAGGCCTGCAACCTCCACATCCATCTGATGGCATGGTTTGATGGACTTTAGCATTTTCAGGCGTTTTGTGCAGAATTATTAGGGCGCGCGACTTTGGTTCTCGGCTCAGTTGGATTCACGAAATATACCCCACTTCTTCGTCATTTTATCTCTTCCACCTCGTGAAGTGTTAACGTCGATAACACGTGTATGTACACGCAACAGTTCTGAGGGTTGAGAGACTACTAAGAGAGTCAAGGACGTTTACCGCCGCACCGCCTTCAACTCATGTTCTAAGTCACATTGAGACTGATTCGGTAACCCGCTTCGATTCATCAAGCCTAGCGTAAAGGGCGACTGTGGTCCGGACCCACTTATCCCTCACGAGGGTTGATCTCTCGCAACTTGCGCTTGGCAAAGAACTGCTTCAACCTTTCTGTGTTCTTCATTTAATTGTGTACATAATCGTTCAGCATCCAGTTTTCGGGCTGGACCTTATCGACCCTTCAACATGACCCAATCCACTCTGGCCGAAGACATGACCGAGACTATACGTGGACTTGCCGATCGTGTCGAACGTCTGCTGGCAAAGTCAAGTCCTGAACGAAGTTTGATCGCACTGGCGGGTGTACCGGGATCTGGAAAGTCGACTGTGTCTCAAGCTCTTCTTTTTGAACTAGCAGCTCGTGGCATCTGCGATGTCGCCCTTATTCCCATGGTATGTGTTTCTCAACATCTCGTATGCGGACAAGACAGCTGACTGTAACCAAGGACGGCTACCACTACTCCCAAGAGGCGTTGTCTGCATTTCCCGACCCTGAACTGGCTTTCAAGCGACGCGGAGCACCCTTCACGTTCGACGCTCTTGCCTTTGTCGATATGACCAAAGCCATGAAAGCCATGCCCGTAACCACGAGCGACCAGCCAGAAGAATTCCTCTACGCGCCGAGTTTCGACCACGCCCTCAAGGATCCTGTGCTGAACGCCATTCTTATATCGTCACGGAATCGCCTGATCATCATTGAGGGCAATTATACGCTACTGGACCAGAAGCCGTGGAAAGAGATTGCTGGACTGTGTGAAGAGAGGTGGTTCGTGGATACAGATAGGGAGTTGGTAAAGCAGCGTTTAGCAGCGCGGCATCTGCTAGCAGGTATCGAGACCACAGCGAGCGCCGCTGAGAAAAGGGCAGAGGAGAACGATTTACCAAATGGGGACCTCATAAGACATTTATTGATCAACCCAGATGTTTTGATACAGAATTGAAAACGTTGACGTGTTGAATTGAGACACAATGGCTGCATTGAACATGGTGCAACAAAGCTAACAACATATGCTTATGGCAGAGTGTATCCACCATCAATGACCAAGTTTGCGCCAGCTGCAGAATACATTAGTCATTGCGTACCTGGTAATTTGGGCTTCGAGACTTACTCATATAGGTGCTAGCATCGCTCGCAAGGAACACATATGCTCCTTTGAGCTCATTTGGGTCGCACATCCTCTTCGCTGGGATCATGTCGAACCACTTGTCTCTGTGGGCTTGCGGATGGACATCCAGCATGTCCGTCGCAATGAACCCCGGACTGACGCAGTTCACTCTCGCAAACTCCACCCATTCGACGCTGAGGCAGCGAGCAAGCTGGACCACGCCAGCTTTTGACGCATTGTACGCTGCCTGCTTTTGCGGCACGTTCACGAGGAGCGCAGATACTGAGGCGGTGAAGATTAGATTGCCGTGACCTTGCGCTTTGAAGATGTTTCCAGCAGCCTGAGCGGTCCAGAATGCGCCGTCGAGATTGACGTTCATGATCTGTCGCCACTGGTCCTCGGTGTAGTCTTCGGCTGCGTAGTGTGACGCGATGCCTGCATTTGCAACCACGATGTCGAGGGAGCCAAAGTCCGCTGCGATTGTCTTTAATACTGACGTGATGTCATCTTTGTTTTCGACCGATGATTTGTAGGCCTTGACGGTAACTCCGGTCTCGGATGCAAGCTTCGCTGCGATCGCGTCTGCATCCTTGGTGCTGCTGTAGAGGATTGCGACGTTGGCGCCAGCTTCGGCAAGCGATTTTGATGCGGCAAGGCCGATGCCTCGTACACCTCCTGTTACGGCCGCATTTTTTCCTTTCAGGGAGAATTGGGTGTTGACATGGATGTCGGTGTTCGAAGGCTTGTAGAGAGGCATGGTGGAGGCAAATTTCAATGACAAAAGTGAGCTGACGATGCTAGATCTGCTGAGAGCGGCGACATCTCTTTAGACATGGCGATATGTCTGCAGCTCAACAGGCAGCATCCGGAGTGGGTGTACCTGTCTCGCTCTCCACCGTCATGTGGTTCAAGGTGGTTGGTAGGGAAAAAGCGCGATGATGCACGTCGGGCTTTTAGCGCGGCGGAGATCCACACCGTTCGAGGTTGACGGAAGCCCTTGACCCCACGAACTCCACATTCTGATGCTTCAGCTTTGCGATGAAGCTGCTATACAAGCTGATGCCGCGGGTCGTGGGTCGATGTTTGAATCACCACAACACCCAATATGTCGTCTGCTACCATCACCGAGAAGGTACGGTCGTTTCACCTCGTTGCCTTGACAGAATCCTGACTTCATCACCCAGAACCCAGCTTTCGTGCTTCGTGCAGTCAAAGATGTCGCTTTTGAAGACCGCAAAGTCCCCAAGCTACGCGACCAACATGAAGTTCGCGTACATGTAGCTCAAACTGGCATCTGTGGATCCGATGTCCACTACTGGCAGCGTGGTCGTATTGGCGACTTCGTCCTCAAGAGTCCCATCATTCTCGGTCATGAGAGTTCTGGAACGGTCGTTGAGATTGGTTCTCACGTCAAAAATCTCAAAGTGGGTGATCGCGTAGCCATCGAGCCAGGCGTTCCATGCAGACGGTGCGATTATTGCCGAGCAGGCACATACAATCTGTGCAACGACACCATTTTCGCAGCGACGCCGCCTTGGGATGGGACCCTCGCCAAGTACTACACCGTTGCGAGCGACTATTGTTACAAGATTCCGGATCATATGAACATGGAGGAAGCTGCCATGGTCGAACCAGTATCGGTCGCGGTACAGATCTGCAAGGTAGCCGACCTGAGGGCGAATCAGACAGTGGTCGTCTTCGGTGCGGGCCCAATTGGGATACTTTCGCAGGCAGTTGCAAAGGCATCAGGGGCGAGCAAAGTCATCGCAGTCGACATCTCTCAGGCAAGACTGGATTTCGCCAAATCTTACGCCGCGGATCATACCATCTTACCACCTAGGGCGGAGCAGGGCGTCGATCCAGTCGCGCACTCCGAGAAGATTGCGCACATGCTAAAAGAGCAATTCGATCTCGGCGAAGGGGCGGATGTGGTGTTGGAGTGCACTGGCGCCGAGCCTTGCATACAAGCTGGCATCAATGTGGCGAAGAAGGGCGGCACTTACGTCCAGGCAGGAATGGGCAAGGAAGTGAGTCATGTCGAATATCACAATACCGGCGTTCCTGTCACTGACAGATATCCTCAGAATGTCACATTCCCAATCACAACGGCGTGTATTCGGGCACTGACGATCAAGGGCTCGATCCGCTACTCTGTTGGTTGCTATCCAAATGCCATCGATCTTGTAGCGTCAGGGAAGGTTGACGTCAAGCGCCTGATCACCAACAGATTCAAATTCGAAGAGGCAGAGAAGGCTTTCGAGCTCGTCAAAGCGGCGCAAGAGGGCGTGTTCAAGGTGATCATCGAGGGCGTTCAGTGAATGCTGAAATTGGTTCGAATTGAGGGATTGTATCAAACTAGGAGCTGCTAGTGTCAACTGGCGTTATTATCTGCCAAAATTCGCATAACCAAAGATCTCGAATATCCTTAATCCATGCACGCTTCATACTTGAGCACATTGTCTTTGTATCAAGTGACTAAATGCATTGGGACAACGACGGCGCTCTAACGTTCAACACGAGCACAGGCTCACTTCATTTTCGACAGTTGCTGTTGAGAGGCGTGGATCTTACACGGGGTGTAATGCCTTGCAAACAAGGATCCGGGCATATATCCTGACCCGGTCAAGAATCGATAAGTGAGTCCTCATGTCCCATAGCGGTGTGGGTCTTCCGACATTTACTGCATGCAGACATTGCCTGCCGAAGTGAAAGTATGGTCCGCATGGCCCAGAAACGATCGGAAAGTGGTACTGGTATTGAAAGATCCTGGCCCCCGGACACAGCGGAATGAGTCGCCCTCATAAAAGAGAGCAAGGAAATATACTAGTACTGGGCAATGGCTCGCCTGCGTAGGTGTGGACTGTCCGAGGACGGAAGCGAGGTCATGAGACCGATTGCCAGGACAGGGATTGGAGGAATACCGGTAGGATACTGGTGCTATCTGGAGACGTTGAGGGTGACTGTGAGATGGAGAAGATGGCTCCATTGCTGTGTAGCACTTGACGGTGGACTTCTTGCCGTCCAAAACTGCGCGCCTGCGTACTTGAACTTCTCTAATGCCCACATTTTGAGTACTGAAGCTTGAACTGAATACCCATTTCCTCAGCATACGCACGTCCTACACCAACCACCAACATGACTGTCACCAATGGCAATGGCACGAAGCCGCAGTCTATCCGTGCGCCCAATCCTCCACTGGAAGACAGCGTCTTTAAGATGTTTCGCATGGACGGCAAGACCGTCATCATAACCGGTGGCGCAGGAGGTATCGGCTACGAAATTGCACGAGCACTTGCTGAAGCTGGAGCTAATGTGTGTCCCCTATCTTAGCTCTTCTCCGTCTGGTACTAATGACTTTCGATAGATTGCGATATGGTACAACTCATCCAAGAACGCAAAATCGCTTGCTTCGAGCATCTCAGAAGACTACAACGTCAAAGTGAACACATACCAAGTCGCGGTGGAGGACTATGCGGCGGTTGAGCAGGCCGTGGCTCAGGTCGTCAAGGATTTTGGACGCCTAGACGTCATGATCGCGAACGCGGGCATACCGACGAAAGCTGGGGGTCTCGACGACAAGGTAGAAGACTGGAACCGCGTGCGTGCGATTGACTTTGACGGAGCGTACTACTGTGCACGCGCAGCAGGTTTGATGTTCAGGAAGCAAGGATGTAAGTCCCAAACGTACACATCCCGATGCCATCATAACTGACGTTCCCCAGATGGCAACTGCATCTTCACAGCCTCAATGTCCGGACACGCAGCCAATGTTCCACAGGAGCAAACATGCTACAACGCATGCAAAGCCGGCGTCATTCATCTCACCAAATCGCTGGCCGTTGAATGGGCGAAGTGGGGAGGACGCGTGAACTGCGTAAGCCCGGGGTACATCGACACGGCTATATCAGCAGATTGTGCCTTCGAGATGAAGGAGGAGTGGTTCAGCTTGACGCCACTGAAGCGAGACGCTGATCCGAGAGAGTTGAAGGCGGCGTACTTGTACTTGGCGAGTAATGCGAGCACTTATACAACGGGCGCCGACATCGTCGTTGACGGAGGATATACGTGTCGGTAGATTTGCAGGCCGACCCAAACGCGGTGCCAAAAACTACTGTAGATGAGCTTCAACAGAGAAGCCGAACTGTAGCGAGTGAAAAGCCAGACAATCCATTTCAAACTGACAAGCGTTTATTGCGCATCTCCAATCTCTACCATAAATCTTAGCTGAACATAGCCATACATATCAAACGTTTGTGTGGTTGGGTAGCGTTGAGCGTGCTGTGCTCCAACCGTGAGCTTTGAACATCTCATGCCAACAGAATCGCACCGCAGCTGTCATCGGCGGTGATTTTGGTTCCGATTTCCGCCGTTTTCTGAGTCCACGGCCGTGGTACGAAGCTCGAAGGACGTCTTCTTGCTGCTCGAGTCATGTCTCTTCCCTGGCCAGCCTAGCATGACCCTAGCGGCTCGCCTAGCACTCCTAGCACTGGGGCGACAGTCACCCGCTCACCAAAGATGACCGCATTCCCACGATTGTGCATCCTGCACGACTCGGATTTCGTCGTGCAGGAGCCGAGAGGTCGGGATCTGGGGAAATGGGGGCCCCGCAGGATCTCGATGTCGGGGTATTAAAACGTGGCCGATCGCCTGCTCAATGAAAATAACCATCACTTGCCATCATTTTTCCCGTATTGTGCCAGGAGTTGCCATCATGAAAGACGCTGATATCGTGGGCCATGCTATTGCTGAGGTGCTGCCTCAAACAAACAAGTACTGGTTTCAGATACCTCATCTGCGGAAGCTGAATGCGATTTTGCTTATTCCTCTCTTGTCCTCTGCGGTTGCTGGATACGACGGTATGAATGCTACTGCGATTTGAGAAGACATACTGACGTTCAGCAGGCTCGTTGATGAATGGACTCCAGTCTTTGACACAATGGCAAGAATACTTCGGCCGGCCAACGGGTGCATTACTCGGTCTAGTCAACGCTGCTCAATCCGCTGGATCAGTCGTCGTCCTACCGTTCGTCGGTATGCTCTCAGATAAATACGGAAGGCGAATTGTCCTGCTTAGCGGACTCATCGGTGTTATTGTTGCAACCATCATCCAGGCCACCGCGACTACGCTGGCTCAGTTTGTCGTCTCGCGTGCCGTCGTGGGTGCGGCCGGGATGTTTGTTGTACAGCCTTCGCCTTTGCTCATCGCAGAGCTTGCGTACCCGACGCATCGTGGCAAGTATACGAGCGCGTTCTGGACAATGTATTACCTCGGCGCTATTCTGGCTGCCTGGACAACATTTGGTACTCAGGATCGTCCGAACAATTGGAGCTGGAGGATCCCCACTATACTTCAGGCTGGCTACCCGTTGGTTCAGCTTGCATTCTTCTGGGCATTGCCAGAATCTCCGAGGTACGAGGCATGGCAGACGTACACGACTTCACTCGCTAATAAGCATGTAGATGGCTCATAGCGAAAGAGCGCAACGCGGAAGCTCAGGCGATCCTCGCCAAGTACCACTCTGGCGGTGATGAGAGCAGTCCACTGGTGACTAGGGAGATGTCTGAGATCGTACAGGCAATCCGACAGGAAGTTATTGCAAAGTCAGTCAGGTGGAGCGCACTTGTGGCAACGCCAGGAAATCGCAAACGCCTCTTCATCGCAGTATGTCTCGGCGCCTTCGCACAATGGAACGGAATCGGTGTGGTCAGCTACTACCTGACATTGGTGCTCGATTCCATCGGCATCACGGATCCCTTCTACCAGACCCTCATCAATGGCCTTCTGCAGATATTCAACTTCGCAGCAGCCGTCAGTGCCGCTCTACTCGTTGACCGCCTCGGACGACGGACGCTCTTCATATGGAGCGGCATCGGTATGCTCATATCGTATATCATCTGGACAGCGTGCTCTGCTATCAACAATGAGCAGAACAACAAGGCTGCGGGCTACGTGGTCGTAGTGTGCCTCTTCGTCTTCTACTTCCACTACGACATCGCATACACACCACTCCTCATGTCGTACCCGACAGAGATTTTCCCGTACAGTCTGCGTTCGAAGGGCATCAGCTGCGAGCTACTGTCCATCTATGGCTCCCTGGTCATTCAGGCGTTCGTGAATCCCGTTGGCATGGAGAACTTGGGCTGGAAGTATTACATTGTCTTCTGCTGCCTCTTGGTAGTCTTCCTCGCAGTTACATACTTCTTCTTTCCCGAGACGAAAGGACGGTCACTCGAGGAAATCGCTGTAATATTTGACGGGCCAGGAGCAGCGCCTGACGTTGATCTCATGGAGAAAGAGTATGTGTATGGCAAGGAGCACAAAGAGGTGTTGTAATTGGAAGCGGGCGTGATGTACTTTAGTGGCTTGAAGGGATGAAACAACATGAAAGCAATTGCAACCTTCACGTGTATGAGTGTTGATACCGCTCAAATTGCTGGATCCCAGGAAAACTGGGGTACGCTGAAGTCGCCTAAGACATTTGCATTCTGCTGTTCGGTGTTGTCGTTCACACCAGGAAAGACATCGTTCCACAGCCCGCCTTGCATAAGTGCGTCAACTTCCGTATCGTTTGCATTTGGCCACATCATGGAGTACACATTGTTGATTTGAGTCTGAGGCGATTCTTCCGTAGGATACCCCGAAAGGACGTCGGGTGTTGTGACCATATTTGGTTCTTGAGCAGCGGGCCGAACTTGCAAGAATGGTCCACATAGGCGCTGAAGCACGTTGTAGCACTCTTGTGCGCTGGGATTCACGGGAGATATGAGCTGCATGGTGTGCAAAGTCCGGCTAATTTGCGTCCGCCAGCTCAGTGAAGAGGGTGACGTAGGCTCGTTGCGTAGACAGACACAAGGTATGAGTGAGGCCTGGAAGAGAAAGTACAAGGCATACCACGCCGACATCCTGCTAGACGGTGTGGTAGCCCAGAAGTCGCTGATAGCAGTTATGCTCTCCTCGGCCTCGTGCAAGCAACGACGATATGCCTCTTGGATTGCAGCCGGGACTGTCTCTGCATCGTCTTGCGAACGTGCTAGGAGTACCCGACGAATCACGTACGGCCGGTACATGATGACTCGGAAGTTGCGCAAGCGCCACCACATAATGGCGTGTCCAGTTGCGTAATGTGGTGGAATGGGCGCATCTCGATGGTACCATGCTGGCACAGAGAGTTCCCATTTGTCAATCAGAGTGTTGTCAAGGTTCACAAGCTCGGACGCGGATGGAAAGGGCACGGAAATCACACGAGTGTAGATTTCGTTGGTGAGGAGATGAAATCTGGACTGCATGATGACGGAGCTGAAGGTGGTTACATGATCGGCCTCACTAGGAGCTTCTCGTGACATATTGGTCAGACTCCTGTCAGCGACGTTCAGAGGCAAATGTACCTCGACATTCTTGTTTGGCCACGCAAGTGGCCTGCCGAATGTCACAGCGGCGCCCACGTTAAAAACAAAGATGGACCACCAAACACGTCTGCGAACCTCCATGTTGAGAGGTGAGATGTCCCAGTCGTGGAATTCCTTGTGTAGTCCTAACCCCAAGGCCATGTGCAGAGCGAGACCGAGGTAGTTGTATCCACTGTTTGGTTTATTCCGCTTCTGGAGATAGTTGGACATGAGGGTCAGCGTCTGAACGAGCGTGATGTTGCCAACCTCCAAGCTGTCGATCGACAAATTGGATTTCGCAGCCATGAAGAGCTTTCGATCGATGTCAGACGGACCTATTCCAGCGGTAAAGTGGCCGATCGCAGCGATGATGAAGGCAAGTGCATGCCAGCTACGGCCGCTTGGTCGAGGAATGACTTGCGCATATTGTGCGCGAAACGTGTGCTCTTCGACGAGCGGATACGAGTTGTGATACAGCCCAAAATAAGCGTGTATGGCTGCGTCGAGGTCGACAGTCCCAAGCCCGAGGGCTTCCCACAAGGGTGTCTCCAGCCAGTGTGTACCACTGAGAGTTTCCTGAATCTGTGGTCTCCTGGGTACATGCTGACTGGGCTGTGCGTCGGGAAGCAAGAGTCTTAGCATGGCAGCTCCAGAAGCTACACCAAGATAGCCTGCATCGCCCTCATCGACCGTGAGCGAGGCCATGCCATCCGCAACTCTATCTTCGTCGCCTGGAGACGTGTGTGTATGTACCGCAGTAGTACCAGAAGCAGCATCTGCTTCAGCAGATCCGCTGTCCTGCGAATGTTCGTCCCAACTGAAGTCGGCTGGTCCTGACGGTGGCCCCTCGAGGGGTAATTCTATAGGCGATTCATCGGTGGTGGGATTTGGCTCGATCGCAGTAGCGCTGGGGTCGCTGGTTGCAATATCATGTTCTGAATGTCCTTGTATGTTGGGATCACTCTCCAACTGTCGGACGCGAGCTTCTGCAAGCTGTGCGCGTTGCTCAGCGCGGGCGACCTGAACGAGCGCACGACGAAGTTGCTCCTCAACTTGTGTCAAGTACTTGCGTGTCAATGGTGTTTTGCTGTGTCGTTCGTAAAGACAATGTCTTCGGTTCCTCCGGCATGGTCCGCACTCAGGCAGTGTCTTGTCACATCGTGATTTTCGGCGTTTGCATTCGTTGCAAGCCTGCTCGCGGTCACGGTCGTCACGTTCGAGGTTGTCGATGCTGTTCATGTGCGTCTTGACTCATTCTTGACGAGTGTCGGTGACGCCGTGAGGTGACATCTGCGTGCTTGCCGATGTTGACCTTGATTAGCGCCAACACAAGACATCACGTGTGGAAGTCGGACCGACAGGGATTCTTGCTCAAAGTTAAGTTAGGAAACCATCGAATCAATTGTGCATGTCATTTGTGAATTAACTAGCGTGATATCATAGTAAACGTCACGATGGATGAAGAGGGCATCATGTTCAGAACGAAAAATAGGTAGCTGGAGCTTCGCACTTCATTTGTCTCATTATCTAATAGTTATGTACAATGATATTTTCGCTTATTAGAACGCGATGCAAGTGCATCGAGAGCGTCAACGTGCAATTGCGCCTAATAGGCAGGTCGGGGTCCCTCGCTCGGCTGGTTAGCACCAGGGAAGTTGATGCCATAGTCGAACATGCTGCGTCCCGCTGGCAAACCCTGGCAGCCGCCGCCCAATGCCTTGAGCGGCTCAAGGGAGGGAATGAGCCTGGTGTTCATAGCAGACAAAGCAGCTTGGAGAGCAGGGCCGTTTCCGAGAAGCTTGCTCAGGAAAGAGGGTGTATCGGCCTGCACGGTCTGGGCAATGAAGCAGCCTGCTTTGGCTGGATCGCTCAATTCCGAGAAGGAGTTGATGAAGCCGCCGGTGATGTCTCCAGCATCGACACCTGAGAAGCTGTTGACGGTACCGGTATTGCCACCGACTTGGCAGTTCTTCGGGTACGCAGCGCACTGCTGAGCGGTGGAAAGACCAATGTCGGACAGCGTCCAGGGGTCGAGGGGGTGGCGCTTGTACCAGTTGTCAGGAATGCGCTCATAGCCATACTTGTACTGAAGCTGGCCGTTGACACGTTTGTAGGAGAAGAAGTCCATGAAGACGTCCTGGGTTAAGAAACCTCGTGGCTCTTCGGCGCTGTGATTGGCGAGGAGAGCGTAGGCGAACATGTGAGCGCCGAAGGTGAAGGCTACTCCAGCGTACGCAGGGCTGTAGTAGAAAGGGTTGTTGGCGACTGAGTATGCCTTGCGATTGGAACTGTGTTCAGCCAAGACGCGGGGTGTAATGTTGCCACCAGTACGCTTGTTCGCGAGGTCGAAGAGTTCTTGCATGAAGGTAGGGTATGAGGCGCAGTTCGAGTTCATGGTCGGTGCGAGCCAGTCACCACGGGTGATGGAAGCATCGCCCTCACTTCGCAAGTGACCGTAGGCACAGATACCAGTCTCATTGCCAAGTGCATCGCCAATGAGGGGTGGGAGAGAGCTCGTCTTGTCGGAGTGAGGACCAATGCTCCAGCGTCCAGAGATGGGATCACCGTTGAAGAACGAGGTGGCAGTCTCCAAGAAAATAGTAGCGGTCTTGTCAAGACCGAAGGCCTCCCAAAGACCGGTGTTGATGCTAGCAGCGTCAACGACGCCATCACGCTGGATGTAACCGTGGTTCGCCGCAGCATTGAGACCGGCGCAGGGCCCGCGAATGTCGTCTTTTCCAGGTTCGCGGAACTCGTGCTCTCCGGATGTTGATACCAACTGCTGCTTGGCATCAAACTGATCGAAGAATGCGTGGTTGGGAGTGCCTGGGAACTCGGGGAATGGCAGAATTTGGGGCGTCTCGAGTTGGCGCTCCTTAATGTTTCTTTCTGCTACCATACGAGCAATCTCAGGGAAGGCTGAGACCAGCAGAGCTGGCCCAGCGAGCATGACAAGGGAAGTTTTGGCAAACATTGTGTGCAACAATGATTGGAATCGATGATGTGCGAAGGAGTTGAGGCATGGCCGGTGTGCGTCTTATATGTATACAGTGTACTGTTTATTACCGAAGCCGCTGGACGCAGTATGATGACAGTGGCGGATTGAACGTCAGGGCATAGCCGAATCTGTTGGGCTTGGGCAAGTCCATGTTCTTACGTCGTAGTACCGAATCGGGTTGTGATAGCCACAAAAGTAGTAACCGACTAGCCCCAATAGCATGGACTGGTGCGGATCGACACAGCCAGATGGAAGCTGTGTTCCGGAAAGATGACCACATCGTGTGCGGATCAAGCTACTTTGAGGTTCAGGATCACCGTGTTGTGTTCGGAGGCTTCAAAGAATGGGAATACTTCGCTTGATGTCCAGAAGCAGTGGTCGTATGAACCTGAGTGCACAGTATGGCACACACGGTATGTGCACATTCATGCCATGCGCGAGTCGTAGTGGATAGTGCCAAGGGGCTCGATGTGTGGTGTAATTGAGATAAGCGGTAGGTCCCGTGGACTGTCGGCAGAGGCGCAGGCGTAAAGGGTCAAGCAAAGCATGCCGGTAGCGTGCATAGTGCTCCCACCTCTAATACATGGCTCGAGATTGGTCGTCACCACCGCGGGGTAAAGACTGAAAAAAAGACCGTCATGAGCTTAAGGTTAAGCTATTGAGAAGTCCGGGGCTTAGCGCTTGACTAGTCGCTACCCCGGATCGTGCTCCCTCCGGACAGCGTCTTGGCTACGTGAAGATCTTCTGCTTTCTTGTCACTCCTTACATCTAGCAGCCTTTTCTGTGGCTGGCCAAGCAACGCTTCGCCGTGCTCGCTCTTGAAGGGTCCTGTAGCCTCATATATGCCGAGACTGCCCGTACGCAATTGATGGTGTTGAGGCGAGACCGTCGTTACTCGCTGCACTTGCCATGCTGATCATCAAGGAAAGTAATCATTCTTTGTTCTCCGAGGCCCTTCGGCCTCGTGGTTCTGAGAGCTCGCAGTCTAGTTCCAACCACAATTCCGCACACAGACGTGCGAGAGCAGCCAGTAGCAGTGACGCCTCTGTCAGCAGAAGACACATTCTGGTGCAGCTCTTGCGTGATCGTGTAACTAGCCATCGGGTAGGTCAAGCCTGTCGCGTGCCGGTTCCCTGGAGCCATCGACATAGAGTTCGATGCAACCTAAATTGTCTTATGGAAGGTCGTGCTGATCACGCATGCTTCGAAAAGTCTTCCAAAAACGTCACAGCGATGAAATCACGCGTAACGTCCAGACCTACGCACAAATGCGCACGAGCGAACGAAGTCGCGATCCTGGCCACGAGCTCAGTGATGTCATGTGCGTAGCAAGTATAGTGCAACGCAACGCAGCCCTCCAGGGTCAAGCTGCTCTTTTGTGGCAGGATGGCCAGATTCCGCGTGCCATGAGGGATACTACCAGTTGAACTAGTTGCCATCTTTGTAAAAGTGAAAGACCATCTGAAGCCAATCGTAAAGACCGAGCTGTGGCGATTTTCCGATTTTTGTTGTCTGGTCGTGGAGCTGTTGAGGGGCGAGGTGTGGCTCTACTGCGATGGTGTCCAGTCCATTGTTCGACTATGATCGGATTCAGCGCCCGACATTGATGACCATCGCAAACTATTCGAAGGCTAGCGACCATGATATCGTGGCTCAAGACGAAAGCAATGGATGGGCGACTAGACGAACAATCCGACGGCTCGCCTTGTCGTAGGTAGATGCTTCTAGATCAGTGAAGGCCTTTCCCTTTGGTGCGAGAGCGGGGTTTGACTTCCAGTAATCGTGGCGCACTCGAGCATTGCTTACAGAAAATGAACTCTTAAGGGTTGGCATTGCGGCTCGCATCCTTGTCGATAGGATATGGTAGCTGCGTATAGATTGGCCGAACTGCTTTTTCGTAGCACCATCAGTGCGCTGCCGAAGATGTGTTCAGTGGTTTTAACTCGGTCGAAGAAGGATTTACTCGTTGCATCCGCCCGAGATCTGCTCCGTGTGTTCCAAAGAAGACAATGACCATTTCGGCCATGACGCTATTCTTTTACCGCCAGCTTTTCAAGTGAACGGCAAAATACTGTCTGCGTTCGCAAGTTTTACTGCTTACGCGACGCAATCCTCCGACCGCGACTCAAGCGGCGCCTGGAACGTCGTAGTTGGCTTTTTGGTCGTTCGAATGCTGTTCATAGCTTGCTGATAAGTGAAGACTGGCTAATCCAAGCTCTTGTTTAGGTCCTTCAATCGAGCGTCGAGGACTGCCCTTCGTTGTGGGATCCGTCTTATTCTTGTCGACCTTCGCGCACCTCAGCCGCACGATCTCAGTGCTATTCGAGAGTGTGACACGTTCGCGTTTGCCTCCCTTTCTCGTCACCGGCGAATTGGCTGGGTCGTTCAGAAACCCTCAGGTCAGCATGCATCCGTTGCCGTCCTCGTTCATGGTGTTCACATCTTCGAGGCGTTGTGCTGTAAAGTGGTGTAGTCAGCTTCAAAACGTACGTGTCTGTTTGCAACAGTCTTCCTATATTGCCTTGAGGAGAGCTCGAGCTCGGCACACGCTCGTTCGGATTTCCTGACAAGCTCCATGCATCTTGTTCCCCAGGAGTCGCGACTCGTCTCCACGCCTTCGACATGGTCCCGGGCGCGCTATAAGGAACACGTGCGTGATCATCTCGGATTGGTCGGCCTCCGTCTTTTCGATCTCTAGGTAGCCGTCATCAGCAACTGATCGTCATCATTAAGTTGGCACGGGGTATTGATCAAGGTCTCTGAAGGCCCGTGAAACGTCCAAACGATCCTTTCGTAAGTCGCGGACACGTTGATGATATGCAATCCGCGTCTCGACACCTTGGCCCTCTCCAGATCCGGCTTTCCGTCCTGCTATATTCAAACAAGCGTGATCGCAACTCTTGAAGCGGCGAAGCGGTTGGTCCTCGATGAAGTGAACGGCCTGCGAAGTCGCTCTGGGTTCGACGTGTTCAGTAGACTACATTGAGCCTTGATGCTGTTCTTGCGACGCGCTTCGCACGCAAGCAATGATACGACGCCAGAACCGAGTGTCGCGAGATAGAACTTGAGCTATATCTCCCGTGAAGATATTCGTGTCGTCTGCGCGTCGACAAGCACGAAGATCTGTGCGAGAAGTTGGAGACACTCGTTGCGCAGCCACCGTGTTATGCGCCACTACGTCTGCGCGAAGGCTGTCCTAGTGACACGACTGTGAGAATGCCGATCGTAGAAACGGGAACGGATACGGAGGACGAGGCTGACTATACGGATTGATGAAAGTTGCTCATGCGATGGAAGATGAGATGTGTGGGAAGGGAAGGGTCAAGCTCGGTCTGCGCTACCTAAAGTGTCCTCGCGTAATCTTTCCCTCCCGGATAGCAGTACGCCACTCCTCCCACATCTCATTGTCCATATGACTTACTCGTGTCAAAATCTGTTCGGAAACGGCGTCTGTTTCCTGTTTTTCCACGGTACCTGGCAAATCACATCCAGCTGCATCATCACGCGCGGGATGTGGAGTTCAATAACTACATGCTTTGCGTAGACATCGATTGTGCTTCGTAATACCTACCTGATAGTAAACCCTAATCTGTCCTCAGTACTATCTTCAACTTTTTCCGCCCATCATCCCGTGATCTCATCCCTGAGCTCTGTTTTGGGGACCGGATCGTAATCGTAATCGTTTTTCCATATCTCCCCATACTACGTAGCAAAACAGTGCTCATCACCGTCGAAGCACGACAGAAGACAGAGAAGCTGATCGAGTTTTGAATTTATTGAGCTCGTGCGTGATAATTTCAAGCTGCGTCATTGCAGCTTCCGATTCTTTCATCATCTTCTCGAGCACGGAACGCCCATGCTCCAATTTGTGGCGCATTATTTGTGATTTACTGGTCATGGTTTGCGGTTTGGGCGAAAAAGTCCTCAATTTCTGTTCGTGAGGTGACCGGTTTGTGAGAAAGTCCTTAATCTTGCTGTCGTGCTCGGTAATCGTGGCCTACTGTGCGCTATGGTTGGTGGACCTGTTCTCGTCTTATGAGATTAGTTTGAAACTGCTCTTTGTCACCAGCTTGACGCAACTGTCTGTTGGAGGTCTTCTTTCGCCTGCTGGAGACCAGCAACTTGGTCTTTCGATTGTTCGGGCGACTTTTCTTCTCCAATAGTTTTGTGCTACTCTCCCCGTCTTTGGTTAAGTCTTGTTCCGAGTCCTCTCAACCAAGTAACCTCGGCCTCTTCATCGGCAGCAGTCTGCGCACAGCCTCGGTGAGCCTTCGGTTGTGTTGAGGAGGTCCCTACTTTCTGCCTGCGAGTACGGCTCCTGAAGATGGCGCTAGAACGCGCAAACAGGCGCAGCCTAAGCTACCAAGCTTTCACTGATGAGTGAAAAGCCATCATGCTGTGGCTGTTCTCCATTAGTCAAGAACGTACGCACTCGACCGGTTCCAAAATGTCCTGGCAGTCCCCTGTAAATTTCAACTAGAAAGGTATGATACCTACCTCCCATAGCCTGTCGGATGCTCCGGGTTACATCCTCGTCTTCGAAACCGAGTTTTGCATGATGCTGCCTACAATGGACATAGTTCTTGACCGCCGACCTGTCCTAACTACTGATAAGTGACATGAAGCGCGACGAAATGAGGCGTCGCACGTGGTGTATTAACCTGACTAAGATCGGAAGAGAACTCGTCATCACCCATGATAGCATAGTTGCCTAGCTCTTCCTTCTCACCATTGATCAACTAGAGAACAATGATGTCGCGTCATAGACATTGCGTTACGAGTCGATCGTGCTCCCAAACTTCCTAAGCTCTTGTAACGCAGTGGGCATGAATCGCCTCCAACGTGTAGTGTTGATAATCGTGGACACGCCGAGGTAACGCATCATGACTCTGAACCGAAACGTCAGCATCAACTTCAAGTCTGCTGTGACATCGCGTAATCGTCGTCGCGGAGGTCTTAATAGGAGTGTAGGGAGTTGGAGAGGTAGCGCAAAACTGTAGCGCCTCGACGCTAGCCAACACTAGGTAGCGCGAACATCACTGCCGTCTCTTCGGATCGTCTCGACTCGTTGTACTTTACACTGTCGACACGGATAATATCGCCAAAACTCAAGCATCATCGACTTGGAGCGAAATCCACCCAGATTCTTGTCGAAATTCACACCAAGCGCTTTCCATCAGCCAAATCGTACCTCGATTTACATCATCTACGGCTATACCGGAAGCTCAGCCTCCATACGATATCGAAATACACCACTTCAAAACCAAAATCCCATTATTACATTCTTCACGTCTACTTTCCTTCCGGAACCAGACTCGAACCTGCCAGTCTCAAATCATCCAACCCAACAAACATGCCATACTTCACCACCCTCTCCTCAAAAGCAGACTACACCTCCCTCATACTCCCCTGCACCGGAAAAGTCCTCCTCGTCGCCTTCTGGGCCGGCGACTCCACATCCCAAGACCTCATTGCAAGCCTAAAAAAACTGTTACCCAAGAAAGACTTTTCCGCACACAACATCGCCGACGCATTCTGCTTTGACGTCTACGCCTTGCCCGACCTCGCTACTGAGCTGGACGTGGGCTTTGTGCCGACGCTCATGTGGTTTACGGACGGCGAGATGGATGCTATGGTGTGGCATCAGGGGGTTGCGCCGGCGGGGGAGAGTGTGGAGAAGGGGGTTGCGAGGGTGGTGGGGAGGATTAAGGGGAGTAATGAAGTGGGGTTGGAGGAGGATAGTGATGAGGGGTGGTAGTGTTGTACTATGTATATTACGGCCTGATACAATGCCATGATGTGAGTATGCGAACCATTTTCATTGAAGACATCTCTAGCACTCTCTGTCGTCTCTTCTAGGAGAATAGTTGCAGCTGCTCTTCCGAACAAGTATTCTGGAACATAGCACCACCAGCACACGTTCTTTTTGCTTCGCAATGCTAAATGTACTCTAACATGCCTAAAAGTATGTACAACGAATGGTCTTCGTGCCGAGTCAATGACTGGGTCGTCCTGTACGCAGAGACCACTACCTGAAGCTTTTCCCTGCCATGTCTCCCAGCCGCCTTATCCCATACGCAGCGCTCATTACTTCTGACCCTCCCCACTCAACGCCCCCTCCCCCGCCTCTTTCCTCTTCTCCCTAACCATCTCCGTAATCCCCCTCGTCTCCCCCTCCTCACTCACGCCCCTCGTCTTCTTCGCCAGCCTCTCCTTCCACGCCTTATCCTCCTCGTCCCGCATCTCCAACTCCCTAAGCCACCTCTCCCTCTTCTCCTTGCGATCCGTCTCGGCCCTCATCTTCTCGTAGTCCTTCCTCTTTACTCTATCCTTCTGCCAGTACAGGTTACCAACGACCAAGACAGCGATTGTGAATGATTGCGCGTAGAGCCGGCGCCGGAAATACAGGTTGGTGAGTTTGTGGTCGCCTTTACGCATGCTCCGGGTTGCGCCGACGATGGCCCAGACGGTGAGGCCGCAGCCGAAGGGGATGAGGGGCTCTTCGCGGAAGCGGCGCCATATTTTGTCGAGTGTGTTTTCGTTGTAGAAGTCGCTGAAGATATATTAGTCTTTATGGTCAAATGCTTATTGCTTACACAATCGGACTGAAGTATATGACAGTAGACGTACTGGTTCTCGTCAAATGAAGAGGGCAGAGGCGCGCTGTTTGGTGGTCCTAGGCTCCCCATGATGCGGAGTTGACGGAGGTGTCGCGTGCAGTGAAGTTCGGAACGAGTAGACTTGCGACGTCAATTATGGTATCGCGAGATTTATGCTGGCTCGAAATTGCTGTATGAAGCTATTCGCAAGTGCAATATAGCGTGCTGGTGGTGGTATTCGTGGTTGTAGATGGCGAGATGCGGAGTCCATCGATTATCTCACCATTGTCGGCGTCGGCCCTTTGCGATCTTCCAGCGCCGATCCCTGGCTGCATGCACGACAGCGCCCGCAACCTAGAGCTTGAGGTAAAGACCGTCGCATACACGCGTTCGAACCTCGCTGTCGCCTTCATGAGCGCCATAAAGACGACGGAAACTACTCGCCCGCCATGAACGCTGAGGCCGAGTCCTCGGGAGCTGCGCAGCGCAATAACGGCGAGAGCGCACCCGAGCTTGCAGACCCTGAGGATCTGATGGGCGACGTCGATGAAGAGGAGAAGCAGAAGTTGAGGGAGCAGCTGGTCGAGGAAAGGAGACTGGATGCCAAAAGGAAACGCATACGGATGCTCAACGACCTCCTGCGCGAGCTAGACCTGGTGGTGTACATGCAGCTCATCACCGTCTACCACCTCGAGTAGGCCTGGCTCTCTCCCACCACACAACCACGCTGACGCATACTGGCAGCTGCTCCTTCTTCTGGCTCGCCATCAAAGCCTTCATCCACGGCAGCCTGCTCACGCCCTTCTCCGACCCCGTGGGCGAGCGACCCCCGGACGAGCCTAAGCCGTTCCTACCCTTGGTGCTCTTCACCTTCTTCACCAGCTTCCTGCTGCACCAGCTCTACCCGGCGCCGTCTGCAGGCGAAGACACAAGGGGCTACCTGCACGGGGGTCTGATGATAGACTTCATTGGCCAGGAGGGCCCCACGAGCAAGTGGAAGCTCGGAGCTCTGGACGTGTGCATTCTGCTCCTGCAGCTCATAATGGTCTCTGTACACGTTAAGCGACGAGAACTGAAGCGGAAGTTGGCCAGATTGTCCGCAGGAACGCCCGCCACGAACGATACCGGTACGTCAGATGCAGCCGAAGCCACTGCACAGGCAACCGAGAGTGAGACTGCGGCCCAAGAGCAGGATGCCGACGACGAGGAGCGCGGTGTTTTGCACCGGACCGACACGCTGTCAGACATCGGAGTCGACCCAGACGAGGAAGACGCCCTGCTGTCATCCTCCACTTCCGACGCAGGTCATCCCGATGCTCTGGATATTCTCACCAGCGGCACTTGCATAGTGGGCGACTTCACCCTGGTCGACACCATCTACCACGAGAACAAAAAGTATGCAGCCTGGCGCCTTACACGCACCGAAAGCGGCGGCGGCATGAACGACATGCCCGAAACCCTACGGCGGCTGAATACATTGCGCACGCGGTTCGGCGTGGGCGGTGGCTGACGGAGATGCGCATAGTGCTCGTCATACCATCACTGCTCCTAGGGCCACGTGCGGCAGGACTGCATTCGCGGGCATGCCACAGCGTTATGCCCGCATCCAGAAGCGCTGCAGCTACATACCACCACGTACGCACGCAATCTGAATCCAGCCCAACCCCCACCAGATGCCGCATGTACTCCACGTTCTTTCGCTTCAAGCAATCAGCACGGCAAAGGCGGCATCACCGCCACGATTCCACCGGCCAGGTCGCCCTCCGCGGGTACCAGCGTGGAAACCGAAAATGCAGATCATTATTCGCGATATCGTCTGTATCCACGTGGCATGCAAGACATCTACTGAGCACACCGATCACGCCTTCGAGTTCACATCTCACAACGGCATGCGCTTCAATCTATCCGCACGGATGTCATCTCGACTGCTTCCGCTGACAGGGGCTGTGATCGGTGTGGCTTCTGTACGGACGGGCATGGGTGTCTTCCGAGACAGTGTTGTCGTGCGTTTGTACGATCGGTATGGCGATTGGAAGAGTCGCGTGTCGATGTAAGCCCGTCGCTACCGTAATATGGGTTTTCGGCTTTGGCGCCACGCGCGAGGCGGAAGACATGCTGCGGTTTTGGAAATTCGTAGCGAAGGCGCAAGGCGAAAGATGCGGCTGCCTAGTGTGATAAGGTGTTGCATATATGCATACGAGGCAGCCAATGAGCATTTTCTGCTCGTCGCTACAAATATGCTCTAGCGCCGGTGGTAACATTGAACACCGAATATAAGCTGATGGTGGGCAACCTCACTTCTTGCACAACGAAGCAAGTTTATCAAATTTCTAAGTAGACAGAATTGTAGAGCAGAGAGAGGCAAATCTTTCTGTCTTTTCAGAATTTCTGAGACGTTCTGTTGTGGCCAGGGAAGATCGGTTCAATGTGGTTTTCCTGCACTCTTACTTTTGGAGTTACCGTCGGCGCTAGAGCAAATATGTCCTTGTGATCACGTCATTCCCATGTACCTGGCATAAGCAATATGTTCTACTGCTCTTGTTTGTTACTGTTTCGCTTCACGCGCCCAACAAGTATGTACTTGCTCCATGAGAAACTTGCGCATATCTTCATGTAGTTCTTCCTAATGTAAACCCTCGTGCATAAACGATCTCCACGCCTCGCAATAAGAACAGAGGAGACGAGTTCAACGTCGCACGTGCACAACGCAGTAAAAGCAAAACGGCGCTGCATCAAAGCGACTGTCGAGCCAAAAGCAATACAGAATGCGGTATACGGCTTCAACCCACCCAGATCTTGCTGCAAATCTCGCACGGCGATAGGATGAGACACGTGCTCGTGAAAATGATTTTCAGATGGCATCCGTTCATGCTGAGGTGAGAAAAAAATTTGAATGTCAAGTCATACCACCACCCAACGGTCAATCCGACGGGCCGACCCGACCAACCACACACCCTCAACGCAACAATTCTCTGATTGGTCAGGCACGCACGCCCGAACGCTTCTCACGTGCTGCGTCGCTGCTGCGGGCCATCACGTCTGACATGCATAAACAATTGCTAAGATTTCCAGCACGGTGGTACGGTGTGTGCTGCTTGCATGGTGGGGCGTACGTATTGCATGCATGGATGGATGTGGGCTCCCCACCATGCACGCAGGGCAGCAGGCAAGGCGAGATCTTGATTTCGGCGCTCGGTGCACTTGCTGGAATTTAGAAATTGACTTTGCGGTCCTATTGTGTGGGGTTGCAGAGGGGAATTTGCTATTGGTTGGGACGGGTGTTATGTCGGTGGATTAATTGTCGTAGGTTCGTTGGTGCGATGGTGATGGGCGTGTGATGTGTGTTGGAGCACGACATTTCTGGCAAATGAAATGGAGAGCCAATCGCAAGATGTAAATGCATGGAATTGCGCGGTCCTCCGATGTATAACCATACGGGCTAGTAATAGTCCTCGTAGACCATTGGTGTGATGAGCAGCAGTCAGCAAAGCACGAAATGCTACATCTTCTCAATCGCGCTTATCTGATCCGTACCTCACTCATTTTGAATGCAGTGTAACCGCTGGGATTTCTTCTATTGCGCAAGCCGGCATACTAGAATTGATGCCCCTCATCACCCGCATAAGCGCTCGCAGGGGCACTGCCCCGCGTGCCTCACTGGTCATGGCGGAAGTCATTTTTCCGAGGGCAATTATATGGCGAGCGCCGATAGTGGGGTGCAGGGTACGGATCAAATGGCTGCATGTTGAAGGCCGATGCTGTGGAAGCTGAGATTGGGTTGCTGGGACGGCTTTCACATGACGGTGACGGTGTTAATTGTCTGATATTATAGTAGCGATTCAATCAGGTATTTCGTGCATAATACTGTATATACATGAAGCTAGTCGAAGGAACGAAGGAGCGCTGGAGCGGTGCGGCGCGCAAAAAACTTGCTATCGACATCGTCAAGAATGCAAGCGAACATGCGGTGTGGAGATACACGTGTCTACGGGATCCGCAATTGTACTTCCGATGCATGTATTCGATGCGCTCGAAGGAACAGGCAATACTTTCCAGGCCCTGGGGTCACCAGAATGATTTCGAATGTGCAGTGACCTGTCGTCGCAGAGTCAGTCAGCATGCGATGTGAAAGCATGTTCCTTCTTCAGTTTCAAAGAGCTGCACCGCGCGCTGTACAGTGTGAGTGCGCACCCGAAGCCGAGCGACCGTACGATCGGGCCGAAACAAGTCGGGTAGTGATGGTGTCGCCAGTTGAGTGACCTCGTGCTCTTGATCTTGCTGCTGTTGGACAGGACGGCAACATAAGCTGTCGGCCCATCTGCTCGATCTGGTAGCATCGGTGCGGTCCGAATAATAAGGCCATTTCCTGTCATGGGCATCTCTAATGCAAGCCATACCAAAGCAGAAGCAGCTCGTGATGGTAAAATGGTGAGTTGTCCTTTGTGTAAGCTCAGAGCGCGTCTTGCGGAACTGTGGCGAGTGGGGATGTTCCCCCACACACACTCCCGATGATGCCTTGCAGGTTAGGCGCGAAAGCAGGTCACGACTCATGACATGACAGCAGGTACTCCTAGGTAGTAGCTCCATAGAGACGCGCAGGTCGATAGCTTCAAATGCTGGATGAGCGGTGTGGCCCGTGTGCCCGTGGGGAAACGGCTGCTTGCGGCGCTACACAAAGATGTAGTCGAAATGCTGTTGAGCAACGCTCATGCTGATGTGTTGGTTATTCAAGAACTTCAAAGCATCAGGCGCGAAATATCGCTAGGATCAGGCGCATCAATGACGAAACTGTACCATATCCAGATGCGGAAGCAGCGCTCTTTCCATGTTCCAGGAGCGGATTATTTCATCATGCTTGGCGAAGACGTCTTCAACGACTCCTGTGCCAAATTTATTTAATTTGTGTAGTAATTTGCCAGAGACGGATTGCTATTCGTTGCTGGGATTCCACGAGTGCCGAAAGCTTGTGGCATTTACAGGGCTTTCGATTTGACGACTGGAAAGCATGTCCTAAAGGATGCCTAGATGAGCCGAATTTGTCTCCATCGTTTGCTGAATGCGGCTCACGATATCACGTCCAGCGGTCGGGAGAACGTCTCGGTCAATAATTGGTTAGTTCGGTGTGAAAGTGAGTTTGCGACTCGGCGCCTCTTTCACCGAAATGACCAAGTGTGATCTACAGCGTAGACCGTGCCCTAAGAAGACCCTTGTCTGACTGTCATTCTCGGTTGCCTCTGCATTCGGTCCGTCTAAGAAATTTATTCGCCGTGCAGCTCATCATTCACACAACCGCTCGAAGTGTAGTAGACATCTCGTATGGACCAAGCACTACAAATCTGGCCAGTGCCCGTGAGGAATTGCAGTGAGCGGCTAGAAAGAAATGGAGGCAGTCGCGTTGTGCCTGCAATTCTGTTCAAAGTTCAAGCCTGAACCTTGTGACTTGTAAAATGGTCCGAGGGACGCCAGCCTAAAGACGCCTCGTGCCGGAGAAGGCTCCGTCTGCAACGACTGCAGGGCAACGTTTGCGGTCGGTCCGGCGCGGTGGTAAGTGGCTTGGAAAAAGGACCACGCGTGAACCTGAATGCTGGAACCGCGTCGAGAACACTGTGCGTAAGTATGCTAGCTGCTTCAGCTCACCATGCTACTTTTCATTGACTGAAGATCTCATCGTATCTCAGGGCACTAATGATGTTGGTGGACAATGGATCCGGTACGGAAAACGGGCTCCATCGACATTCAGATGCTGCTGCCGTGTAATGTTGAGCAGGAAAGAACCACCACGTCGCAGTGAGTGAGGCGGATACGAAGTTGTTGTCAGATTAGTGCACGGCACTGTCTAGCGTAAGTGTCGGAGCCAAGTTACGTCTCGCGCTTGAAGGTAATCTTGAATGTCGACAGCGCTGTCACACATAGTCTGGTCTGGAGCCTGGATCTTGGAAGTCCAGCCTGCTCAAGAGTTTGAGCCATCCATCGACGCCCCTAAAACGTCAAACGCAGATCGATTATTCGTTGAAGCACTGCGACGGCCGATGACGCGACCTAGCGCGAACGATGGAGCCCTGCGTGGATGGGCATGTTCGTGAGCAGCCCGCTCACGTGGCTGGGAAAGCTCGTCGAATCGAACTTACTTAGTAGAAGGCTAGAGGCTGCGCGTCGTCCTTTCATTATTCTTTACAGTTTCATCGCTGGAATGAACCTAGTGTAGCTCATAATGAGGTGCCGAACGTTCTTCAGAATGACGATCCGCACTGCTCAAAAGATGGAACCGCGCTGGTAGATGGTCATGTAGCCGGTGCCAAGCATGACGTCGCCCTTGCCGGATCATCTGGGTGATGGGTGCAAAGCATATGGCTGTATGCTGAGGGAAGTGGAGTGCCATGCACATGTCCGCGTAATTCTGCAATTCGTGTGGGAACCTGACTCTGGCCTAACGTGCCATGTGAGCAATCATCAATTGCCAGCGACCACAAGAACTGTATTGAACCAAGAAGAATCGCCAAACAGGCCGTGTGATTTGGTGATTCAATAACAAGCTATTCAGTATTGTAAGAGAGTTGCATGCTGTCGAACGAGCTTTTTTATACAACGTATAAATGGCGAGACGAACAGCAAGGAAGAGGCGTTTGTACATTCTGAAATTCAAGCAAAGGAAATGTCCGCGAGGACTGGTTTTATATGCAGATTCTAAACATGCGATGTCTGGAAAAGAGTAACTGATAGACATGCTCGGGCCGTGAAGCCCATGGGTATATCGCAGAAAGTGTGGGGACATGCTAGCAGATTGATCGTGTGGTCCGCCAATGCCCGGGATGAACGTTCGAAGATATGTGAAAAGAAGAGAAAAGATAATACAAGAAGACCCCGACGCAATCATCAGCTTCTGTTCTCGAATCGCCCATTGTCCGGACCAAATGGATCACGGTAGATGGGCTGGTTGGACGACATCTGTTGTGAACTCATTGCATGTCCTGCGTCACGGGTCTGAACATGTTGAGTGGTGTGTGAGCCTTGTGCGCTTCCCGAGTTGTCTGGCGGAAACGAAGACTGGTAATCTTGAAGCCCACCGATGTGACTCGGGGCGGGGCCAGAAGCCGGGTGGTAGTTGCTGGTGCGCCGTCGTACGTTGCGTTCCTCTTCGCGCATTTCCTCTTCGTAGTCTCCGTAAGAGTCTTCTGAGCCTCCCCTCGTAGAAGAAGGTGCAAGCGATGGTGGCAAAGACGGTCGTCTGAGGCGAGGGGACGGGGGCCTTGCATAGTGTCTTTCCGGCCGTGGCTGTTGGTACACAATAGACTTGAAATAGTCCCTTTCTCCTCTGTAGAACTCAGCGTCTTCGACAGCGTCACGTAACTGCTGTTCAAGCCGAGAGATGCTCATCGAGGCTTCACGTTCCTTTTCCTTCCTTCGAGCACGGAAACGAGCAGACGCGCCAGCGTTTCGTCGTCTTTTCTCATCAGCAACCTTGGAAGCAGCCTGTACATCGACTGGTATCTGTACGTTATGTCCTTGCTGGCTCTTGATCGTCATGAGCTGTATGCTACTTTGCCCTGAAGGAGACATGGGGATCATGTTGCGCTCCGGCTCACCAGGCCCAGCTGAATGCCGACTCTCGTACATCTGCACACTGTTGTGCCTCATCTGGTAGTGACCAGGCGTGCTGGGAGCTTCAAATTGACTGGAGGCGACGGAATTAGGCTGGCTGTACGGCGAATATTGAGCAATAGGGCTTGCACTTCCGGATTGAGGAAAGCCCACGCTCTGCCGGCGGACTTCGGCACGGATTGTGTTTGGAGGTTGAGGCGCACCCGTCGCCGATACTGGAGGGAAGTAAGAAGTTCGTACACCGGCAGGAGGGGTGGGTAATGGCTCCGAGGGGCGAGTGTTTGCGGTCAAGAAAGGTGACTGGTGAGCATCAATCGTACCGGTTGGTGGCTGCAGCGTATGCGGGACTAGTGTATTTAAGCTCTGGGTTCGATGTAGTCGAGGTGATTTCGGACTCAGCAAATGCCGACCTGGAGGTATGCCGGGTGCTTGAAACGGACGAGGGTACTGTTCTTCCCTTGTAGAATCAACACTATTAGGACGGCTGATGGAAGGGAGGCTTTGCGAGTGCTGTGTCTCAACTGGCGACGGAGACTCCAGCTGTGAATTACCGCGTCTTCGACCACGCTGCTCAGCCAGATCCGCTTGTGGGTTCAGAATTGAATGGAACGGGTTGCCTCGCCGGTCAGAGGGCGTCGGAGGTGTGCTGGACATCTTTCGCAGAGGAGGGAGAACAGTATGATTCGTGGGCGGTTGCATTCCAGCAAAATGGTGTATGGATGATAGCTGAGGGTTTACTTGCTCTGAGCGAGATCCTCCTGCCGGTGGTTTCGACATGGAAAACGATTCGTCAGAGCCCCTCCGACCGCTGTACACCGACCATGGGCGTTCCGTTCTCGATTCTTCTTGATGATAAGGTGGAGTCAACGAAGGTTGGAATCGCTGGTGCGGGTAATGAGGGTGAGGGGCCTGGATAGCGGGGAGTGTGGTCGCCAGCGTGAAGCAGACGAGATGGGTCGCCAATAAGGACAACCCTGAACTGGAGCAGTGGTGGATGTGAGAAAAGAAGAGTCGAGAGCCGCTGGGATGAACCTCTCAAACTGCAGTGTACAAGGTTTCGGTAGGTGAGGCAACCTTGGTAGTCCAGAGAAGCCTGTTTAGATAAGGTGGGGGTAGATAGCCATGCTACACTAGGTCTTTGCAGTTCACGTTGGCAGAATAGTATGAAAGATCGGCGTTGTGCGCTGGGAGTGAAGCGTTAGAGAGTGAAGCTGCAGGGTATATCGTCGAAGGGGAAGGTCACAACCCGCAAGCGGGAATGAACACAGGCCCCCAGGCGATATATAAGATTTTGCGGTGTAGTAGTTACGGGGGATCGCTGACCGGGCAGCAAATCATCGCAATTGCTTATCCCTGTTCGTTGGCCATGCGCGAGAAGTACATACCATCATGCGCGGCGCACTAGACCCCCTGTCGACTTGGAAAAAGGACGTGCAATAGTAACGCAAGACTTCCACGCTACTGCACGGGTTAAGAAAAGGTGACGATGGCAGCGGATGCGCATCCGTGGACCGCGCAGACACGCGCAGCGACGGCGGCCATGCAGCGATCCAAGTAAGCGCGCGTTGTGGCGGGCTAGGCCTGTCGGACCATCGCTACTGGTGGCTGTCTATCCGGAGAGCTGTCCTGTCATCTTCTTGCTGCCGAAAGCGTGAGCACGCCTGGCCCAAGTTCGCGCGGGGCAGATATGATGTGCACGACCTTGTCTCAAAACTCATCATGTGCCTCATCTCATCCCTTCGCTTGCCGCTTGTGGAGAATGCAAAAGGTGGTTCCTTTTCTCGGCTAGGGCTCTGTCCTGTGCATTAGCAGCGCGAAGATGGAGTTTAACTCCCGTAACGCTCATTTCAGCGCCGCAACAAGTGCCTCGAACGCCGCACGAACGCCAGCACGGTAAACAATGTGCTGCACAACGCACCCAGAAACGTTGCGCGCGGAGACGCAGCTGTTTGGATCTGCACAATCTTTAAATGGCGGGTGCGATCGATTGATAAGCGTTGGTGTCATCGGGTACCTACTTCACCGCGTCGGTTCGCAATTAGGTACTGGCGGGACAGGGCAGCAACGAGCTCCTTCACGCACCGTCATGTGCTCGGGACCGTTATCTAGTAAAAGTAGGATTTACCCTTGCCGCGCCATGCAGCCACATACGAGCCGATCGCGGCTGCATGGTGCCCGACGACGAGAACGTTTCTGAAGCACTTGACGTGGGGGCTCGTCCCCAACAAGAGTGTGAATAGATGCATGTTGTGCCTTGAACATGCGTTTGAAGCTTCCGTTGTGCGAGGGTCGAAAAAGTACGCTTATAGTACCTGCTCGTTGATGCTCAATCATCAGTCATGTTGCGCATGCGCGGGGCGTTCATTATGTTATTTGTGCTTTGGGGTCGACTGCCGATGCACATGAACACACAGCTTGACATGCTTGATCTCGTGTGGAATGATCTCGGGCAGACTCGAGAGTCTAGTGCTTGTACACATAAGAGTCTTCCCATGTGTAGAACCAATTTGCGCACAAAGTGATTTCAATGTCCAGTGTCGACGTGATTGTCGCGCAGCACATACGTTGGGCCTCAACGTCAAGTCCTTGCCGCATTGCATGCTCCGTCATGTGTCTCCTGCACCTCGGGCAATTTCATGCTCGAGGCTCAGCCTCGATTGACCGTACTTATCAATCAGCTTGGTAGAATGCGTGCTTTTTGGAAGTCATGTAGATGTACAGGTATTGATGTGGTGCGTGGGACCAAGAACGTGGTAGCGGCACGCTACCTGCAGCATTCCTCAGATCTGCGCCGCAGCTCTCCAGATAGAGAGAGTCCACGTTGTCTCGGTGCATGAGGCTTGTGCCTAAGAAGGAAAGCCGTTTTGTGGATCCAAGACGGTGTACCTTGCAGCCAGTGCCCCGCGTGGTAAGTCGTAGGAAAGGAAGAGATGGCAGCATTGAAAGGCACAGGTTTGCAGCACCATCTGCCATGGCCACTTGAAAGCCTCATTGTTTTTCGCGAAATGCAGTAGCAATAGTGGGGAAGGAGCGCGAAGATGCCAGTGCACACCGCCAGGAGACGGTTCCCAAGTTGTCATAGTTTGCATCCAGCTCCATGGTCAGCGCCCGCCGTCGATTGATCCGAGCTGATCGTTGGCCGCCTCCACTTCCACCATTTCCCGGCTCCCGTGCTGTCGGTGCTCGGCCAAGGTTGGATGTCCAGAGCGTTCTCCTACGTCAGCTTCATGTACGGCACGGCGCAGCGTCACGGACGCGAGAACTACTCGTGCCTGGCGGCCCCGAAACTCTGTCACGTATCGAATCCCAATCCAGAAAGCTGTTCCAGACGAGATGAGATGAGACTCAAACTCGCAACTACAGCCAAGTTCGTGTATCTACACTCTCTTGACATGTCCTCTCTCCGGGTGGCTTGTGCTCTCGTATCAGCAAGCCTTACAGAGTCGTGGGTTCCAATTAAGGCCGACGATGTTGCACGCCGCATATAGCACCGTCGATAGTGAGGAGAAGAGGCTTTGGAAGAGGAACACGTGCGGTCCCAGACTCCCAGTGACATTCATCGATGGATGTCGGGTAAGGTCAGCTGTGCACTAATGTGCGCATGCTAAGTATGGTACTTATTAGTCGGCTGTGTTCCTCGGAGAACGATGGTTTCTCGAAGGTATGAGAGTGGGTGTGTAAAGATGGTACGGCAGGTGTACGCGAAATCTAGTGGGGCGGCCCAAGGGACTGGCGTAATGGCGCTCACGATATCGTCATCGTGCTTTTCGACAACGTGGGAAGTCACTTGCGCAACCACACCTCAGCACGCACTGGGCCATCGCATTGACAGCGGTCGCTGCTGATCCTAAACTGTGCCATAAATCTGTCCTCACCGTCTTTCCAACGCTTCTTGCTGATTTCGGCTGCACACAGCCGTAGATCGTCCACTTACAGGCATATTTCGAGCATTAACTAGGTCACATTTTTCACACATTGCATTACGACCAAATGCTGCGCAAGCTGTTGGCGTGAGCACATGGTCGTCACGTTATCGATTGCCACAAACTATCACGAGTGTTGTATTTCCGGATTCCATGGACCGTTATTGCTGGATTTAGCCGCCAGAGTGCACCCCCAGAACGCACTTTGTGATCTCTGTTCCTACAGCTGTGGATACAACAACTTTGATGCTCGACCTAGCCTCAAATCAAAGCAAGCAATATCAGCTTGTATCTCTTGTCGCAAGCGCATCTCGATATCGCGTTATGTGAGTTCGCACTGGAAACACTGGCAAGCTCCTGAGTACGGATAACCTGTCACCGAAAGGATGCTGCCTCTCAGCCACGTAAGTAATTCACTTCTCGGTGGCCGAGGGCGCGAGGTTATTTAGCCATGCCGACGGCTTAAAAGCTCCAGTAACTAGTGACAGTGAGTCGCTTGCTGCTATATCCACCTTTTACGCGAGGCTCGTAGAGTTTCGGAGCGTGGGTCATATAACATTTTTGCTATAGGTCGAAGGGCCGCATGCTGATTTCGATCTTTCGACCCTGGCACCGCTTGAAGCCTAAGCGTCTTAGTATGCTCAGTGACGAGGTACGGTTGTTTTGTCTCGCCGTCTCCCGAACTCGCTATCTATACAACTCTTGATCGCCTACCCGGAAGATACGCAGCGAACCTTTGGGGCAATCGGAGTCCCTTTTAGAATGCTACACGTGATATGACCTGCATATTTCCAACGGTCGCCCCACTCTGGCTTGGCCCTACATCGCTTATGCACGTGTTCTGCCCATCACTTTGCGTAACTGATATATATTATGCGGCCATATATAATGCAGGATTATGTCGCCACTAGAGCCGTAACAAGTAGTGTCAAACACCCCAGAAGCTACCTGCTCCTTGCTGGCGAACTCCGTTTTATCTAGTGTCTAGCGCGGCTAGAAGTATGTGCAATTTGAGATTATTTCTTGCGAAGGGGCTTTGATCTTAAAAGTCCGATCTCCATCCCAAGTAGTCCTCTATTTTGGAGGTTCGTGGCTCACCAATGCACGCATCGCGTTCGGAAAGATACTCAGGACTAGAAGTTCCTGACAATCAGATTCCACCTCGTTTACCTCAACCTAGGCATCAGTATTCGGTCGTAGTACCCAAGGAGCCATACTACCTTCTATCAGCCATTGTTTGTCATCTTGCTATACAATCGTCCCAGATACTGACCTGTGCATCTCAAGAATCGACACTGATCGAAAGTTTTCCATGGAGCTGCACAGCGATCCAGTAAGTTCGTCACCATAACTCGAAATCGGAATCTTTGTTGAGAAGTAACGCTTCACGAGTAGCACGTGTGTTGGACCAGGATGGTGTAAGATCACCCGCATTTCGAAACTTAAGTCGCGACGGACACAACGGTGTCTTCTCTGGAAATCTTCTAAGTAGACCATGTATCATGCGAATCAAAGCTCACGCTTGTAGGTTAAATTCGCCCTATGTTCTATCAGCTGCCGACAGTAGTCAGTAAATTGTAATGCGCCACCAACATTCCTCTTGGCCTTGGATACGACCCAAATCGCCTCACGCATCTTTGCTTCACATCCAGCATGCTGCTAGATTTTTTTCCCGACAGCTCAATCCCAATCAATCGAGCGCGTCTGATCCGTCTGGGTGTAGATCGCCGAGGACACATGTGCTCGCCGTAAGGTCGGCTTCAAGTTCCGCTCTCCGATCGCTTAGACAGCTGCGTCGCATCCTGCAATCTTAATCACATACACTCTGCTGCACGAACAATGTCTCTGCGAAGCGGCAGCAAGCTGTCAACTCGGGTGCTAAGCTCAATAGCCAACCGCGCAAGAACGAGGTGTTTTTGCGGGCTACGAGTAGACGCAATTGTTTTGACTATGCAGGGCGCAGCCTGGAATACCTAGCAAGTGCGTATATGCTTCCAGAGGGGTAGGAGGATACGTGCGAGCTCTCCGTGCGTCTATTACTCTCGATGAAGTAAGATGCAGCGCGGGAACAATATCACCACTGAGACTCGAGAACTGAGCCCACCAGGTGCCGCAAGAATTCGTGATCGATAAGACTTGCAAAATCCTCCAGTAAAGGCAAAGTACATAACCTGAACTAGTAGCCTGTCTATGTTCAATGTCAGTTGAGTAGGGTAAGATGGCTATACATTAATATATCGAAGATAGCCAGGCTCTACTTTCAACGTACTCTTAGTGTTTGGTGGTAGAGCATCGCTGAGGTAGGTAATCGATCACGAATTCTCACGGATATTGGTGAGCTCACTGCAGGCTGGAATCTACAATAGAAAGCTGCCAGAATTTCTGAAACTTTCAGGCCAGCTAGGAGCTACTCGGAACTAGTCTTTGCGCAGTTACATGCCATCTAGATAACTCGTTGTCTTCTAGCGCCCTTTGCGTTTTCGTCTTGCGCTCCAGCCTGCAGTACGATTGTTGTGACAGGAACTGATGGCTGCAAGTATTACACGCCATCCGAACTTTATTTACACGCTTCTGGCGGCTTCCTTTGGTATGCTGTGAGCTGAGCTGCCGCTTCATTACTGTATACGCGATGTAATTATGCCCTTCATATCGTGATCATGTCCGCCGTGAAGTCTAGCGCATTGATGCTAGCGAAAGAGTCGCACCCCCAATTGACGTCAAAGTCGTAATTGAAGTCCATGGCGTCGACTGGTACTACGGCTGCCAATTCTGGAACCTGGACCTCGTCATCTTGAATGCTCAAAATCTCCCTCGCGATGATACCCATCGCTTGGTATTCCCGCGAGCCAGAAGTCCACACTTCACCCATCATCTTCAGAACACCCATGTTGAGTCGAATCTTGTCACGCTCCAAGGATAGCCTGGGCTCTTTGAAGATATACTGGCATGCAGAAAGCTGAGCAATACTTGCTACAGTGATCATGCAGATGATGAACGGAGTATGCTCGGTGAAACGGGTCGGTAACGTGAGTAGATTGTTGATTTTTTCGGCCGCGAAGAGTACTTTCGACGTATGGATGTGTGCGTCATCCTTGATAGCATCGTTGCACCCAGGCGGTGGCGGTGGAATGCACTTCGACACTGATTCAATGGCGAAGTACTTCAAGCTCGACAATTGGCGGTGAATGTCAATCACATACCTGTCCCTGTCAGTGTTACATCAAGATGAGAGCAGTAGACACACTCACGTATGCATCAACATATTTGCCTTGAATAGCAATTCGTCTACCGTCCCATCTTCGCGCAATACTCTTCGTTTGGAACCCGGCAACAGCGAGCACCAAGCGGTCATTGCTGTGTCGGCGGCTTTTGCTGTGACCTTTGCGTTCTCAATATCGTCTATGCGACGTGTTGCAACCGCACGATTTAGACCTCGAGTGAAGCCGATTAATTGGGCAAAGGATGAAAACTCGGTGTCGCTAAATTCGCGAATGTCGTAGCTACGCAGCGTTGATGGAGGTGGGATGTTCTAGTAGGCATTAGTTATTACAGAATTGCGGTTGGATGGTGGCAGTCTTACGCCAGACTCATACTGCTGTTCTTCACAGGGCAAACCAGCTGTGATTTGGGCCACGTCGGTCTGGATTGGATACGAATGAGTACTTCCGGAGATGTGCGCGTCTGTTGTGTATACCATCCACCAAGTTCGCCTCCAACTCTCTTCGAGGATGGGATCCATCTGACCGTAAATAGAAGCAAATTCTTTGCGATGCATACCGAGTTCAAACGATCCCTGTATGGCTTCATCAAGAACCGCACGTGTCTTCTCCGGTCCATCATATGCATATACTGCAATTGCATAGAGGAGTTGTGCTTGCACGCAAAATGGATTCCGTAGGTTTTGTAAGCATGCGGATTCTATGGCTTGTTGTGCAGCAAGTGCCAGTGGCTTGGTTTCCACCGTATGCGTGAATATAGACCCAATGAAAAGCAGAACTGGCAGCAAGACTGTGGAAGCTACTGGGTCGCTCGTAAGATGTTTTCGTAAGGACCGTAGTGGAAGTACGCATCTGCAAGAGGTGTATGTACGGAATTAGTGTTTGTCTCACATGCACTTCGTACATGTACACTTACGGATGAGAAGCATGGAAGAAGACAAAGTATTGCGACAGAAGCTGATCGATCTGCATCTGGGTCAGGCGTGTGGTACCCAAGTCGATGCTCTTCATAAAAGATCCAGACTCCAGTGTATCCGCGATGCTTTGCGTAGAACTTCTCGTTGATTCAGATCCCGATGAAGCACGGTCGGATGAAAGGCTGCCCACTCTATTGGTGGGGGTTTCGTAGCGATACTCCGCAACCTGTGCCTCCTCTCGCAAGGAAGGAGGTTCTACGTTCGCTCCCGGTGCTGGACGACGTGGTCTGCCGCCTCTACGTGACTTTTGATATTCGCACGACTTCTCGTCGGCCAAGCAACGAACACAGCTCGGTAGCGCAGCATCACATTTGACTTTTCGTGAGCGGCAGGGTACACAAGCAAGACCGACGCGTCTTATCTGTCGTTTTGGTATGCGATGAGCAAGATGATCGTGTTCGAGTGATGAACAATCCATCGTATCCAGGTGTAGCTGGGTTGATATGGTGTAGTGAGAGGGGAACAGAATTTGGGGTTTGTCAATCACGCGCAGTTGTTGTGCAGCTTCACGGTTGATTTTATAAGCAGTCCAGATGTATGTCGGCGCTATTGAAGTGCGAGATGACCGGAAATGCAGCCCCAGATCGGAGGCGGACGGGTCTTGAGAGGTCGGCCAATCAGAGATTGCTTGCATTTCAACCTTGCACCGCAGCGCCTGCCTTCTTTTTGCATCTGCGAGTAGTCATCTTTCCCTGTAAACTTCAAAATTGTTCTCACAAAGTTAATGAAAATGCCAGTCACTCACAGGCCATCGCTAAGCGTCACGTTGCAAGTACTTGAGCGCAACCCCTAGCTCCCGCACCAGCCAGCGTCAAATTTGCCAGGAATGAGCACAATTTCTTCGCAAAAGGCCGACGCCAAGGCAGTGAGATAGAAGAAAGACTAGGCAAGACGTCATCTCATAGATTCATGCTGCTCCGACCCGTATTCGTCTTGCATCCGACGTGCTCAGTCATCTTACTCATCGGAGTTGTACCGCTTGAGACCACACGATTGGTTACCGAAATCACAAAATCCGAGCGAAAGCAGCTAGTGTTCCAGTCGAAAATCAATCAGAACAAATTTTAGTCGCAGGTATAAACAAAGACCGTAACATGTTACTCCATCGTCCCCGCTTTTGTACAACTGCTTGTGCCATAGTCGGCACAATGGATCACCCACCCGCTGGGAGCCCGCTGGGAGCCCTGCATGCCAACGTAAACGCGGATCTAATTCGAAGAACTGCCATGCTACCAACTCCTACCACCACGTCCGCAAGTTCCTGTCATGCAGCAATCGACTCGCTTGCATGAACAACGAGCCAACCACCAGTGCCGTACCCTAGAAAACATCAAACTTGATCATTATCGCAAAAGTACTCCGAAAACTCACGGAGAACAGGATCAACCATCGATACCCATCCTTCTCGTCCTTCCTGGTGATCAATGCGCCTCCAATGGGTGTTCCAATGAGACTCGCAATGGCGATGAGACTATAGAATGCTCCGATTCGCGCACCGAGACTCCCGTTCGGCGTCATCTGGCCTATGACGGAGGCAGGCAGCGCGTTGATGTTGCTGATGGTGAGTCCGTAGAGGCATGCGAAGACAATGAGCACTGGCAAAGAGCTGCTGAGCGACCACATAAAGAGACACAGAAAGCCGGATAGCATTGTTGCGGGCCATAATAGGTTGAGACGACCAACTCGATCCGCCATGACGCCGCCGCTGTTATGGTTAATGTGCTGGAGGCTTGAGGAGTAAGGAAGACTTACAAAACTGCGCCGAAGATGCTGGTACCGTTCATGATGCACAGCAAGTACTCGCTGATGGTGTTGTTTGGGTATGCGACATTTGCGTATGTTTCTTCTCAACATTAGAACACCGGTCACTGAGATTGGAGAGGTGATACGTACTGATATAATACGACGGCATCCACAGGCCTAAAACTGCAAAGAAGGTGCCAACACAAAGTATTGTGTAGCGTATATCAAGAAAGCCACGGAAGTCGATAAGTGAGCCATACCATCTTTTACTCTCTTGTACACAAGGCTTGCTTCTCGAGATGAGGATTGCTACCGAGTAGCAGACCCTGTAAGTATCAGTTGTGGTGGTTATGAAAATTCCCCGCTACACTCACGCAATCTTCAGCGCCGCCAGTCGCATCGCATTCGCAAAGCCCACGACTGGCAGCAGCTTCTCGAACATGAGTGGGAATCCGATACCACCCAGCGCCGAACCAGTAGATACTACACCCATGGCGAGAGCACGGCGCTGGTAAAAGTGTTGACCAACAACAGTCAATGCTGGTTGAATACCAAAGGCTATAGTGAGGCCCATCAACAAGCCCTGGACAAGCACGACCTGCCAGAAATGGCCAGGTTGTACAAAGGACAACATGAGTAATGCGGAGATTGTACCCGCTCCCGAACCGATGTAAAGGTACTTAAGCCGTCAGCAAAATCCATGTTAAGTGGAAATAAACGTACCGTAACGCCAAAGCGATCGCAAAGCGCTCCAGACACAGCCGCCAGTGAATTCATCAGGAACATCTGAAGCGTGCCGCAGAAGGCAATGGTCGATGCCGGAGTGTTCTTGAGGAAATCATGGCTGTAGAAATCCTGGAAGAAGCCAAAGCTGTTCATGATGCCAAACGAAGAGTAATACACGAGCAGGGAGCCTACGACTGTGCGCCACGCTTCACCGCCACCTTCATGTGAGCGCTTTTCACATGAATCGGTATCGGTATCGGAGCCTTCACGCCGTAGCTCAGTCTCGGTAGAGTTCGTTTCAGTCATGCTTGACAGGGATGTATCCGCGGCGTTTCGTGAGTGGAAAGGATGTACATTCCGAAGCTCGAGGTGGCTTGGAGTTATAAGCAGCACCCAACGTGCTGTACATATAAGTGCGACCACCGTCATTCATGGATGGATCTGCAGACGAAGTAGCCATGTCATCCAGATGATCGCGGGAGGCCCACCGGGCACCTGCTTGATGGGAGCTTGGTTCTTCTATGCATTCTTTGTTTGTTGTTTGGAATGTGCTGTATCGAACGGTCCGATCGACATCTAGGATGGCGGTGTCACTTACACAATTGCGCGCAGACAATCGCACAGCGGCAGCCTGCTAGAGACTGGCTATCAACATAAGAAACATCGCATGCGATAACAAAGGATGCGATGTGGTCGTAGGACATGGAAGGCAACACAGCGGATGTCGCTCGCGACCAGTTGTGTGGTAACTTTACAATTATGGACATCAGGAGTGTAACAATGGAAGAAGGAGACGTCATTCCGCCTTTGTGATGTGTGAAAATCCGTTGGTTGACTAGTGTCAAGTGAAATGGCTCTGTGGGGTTGAGCGACGTTCGAAAGGCGGATCGTACGACAGGCCAACGGTTAGCGGAAGTCACCATTGTACGACCACACACCATAATTGAGCCTCCAATGACCATGATGGTGGAACAGAGTGTCATATGTCGTAATATGCCAGAAGCTGAGCGCCATACCGATTTGTGCTAGGGCGCTCGATTGTGTTTCCCGAGCTCTCCAGCGATCCATTGGTCACCACATCTCCTTCAAGGAGCCCAGGTGTTGGCGTCCCACTGCGACATCAACCGAACCTGGTCGTCTCATCTTTACCTCTCTTCCGAGCTAAGCGTTGAACCCACGCAAAAGCTTCGCAAATCTTTGGGCGATCGCTGCCTTTGTGCACGCTGAGAGGTCGAACATCATCACCTTGGCCTCCTCCATGGAGAGATGCCCAACCTTGTCGAACACCATAGATGATGTCTTCCACATTGATACCAGCTTCTGCCCACAATTCAAAACTGGAGCCGATTAGACGCTCTGGATTGCTGGCTTCTACAGCAAGTTCATCGAAGTCGGCGAGGGGCGGGATGACAAGTCCCGAGGGTAGACAGCCTCGTAAAAAGCAGCAGCGTCCTCCGATCAACACGGCAATAGCGAAATTGGCCTTTCTGAGAATGTTTAGTTGTTGCGACTTTCGAGAGAGGTGGTTCGTGATGTCTTTACCTGACGTCTTTGCCCTGGGTCCACGCCTTGTACAAGTACTGCAGAAACGCTGTAGTGGCCGCGTTCTTCGCCTCGCAAATAGCCTTCTCCCAACCCTCTGGAGTATCTTCCGAAGGCTGTTTTGCCCTGCGAGAGTAAGAGGGTTAGTGTGAGCTCCAAAAGCCGCCACACGAGGACTCACCAAACCAAGCCATATTCCAGCTCTGGATCCCAGTCGCGTGCCCGAATCAGCCTTGGAAACCAGTCGCGTGCCCCGATCTGCATGCAGACATTGGCGGGAACTGCATCGATGCTTTCCTGGGCTCGTGAACGCCAATGATGGGAAACGAATCCAGGATTGTTACCGAAGATCATTAGGGGGGCGAAAAACGTAGTGCTATAGAGGCACATAATGTCTCCGGCCGAGGCAATGACGGACTGCGAGGGTAGATACTTTTCAAAGATTGTGAAGTCATGCTCCACTTGCGCATTGGATGTTTCGCCGCGCATCTGCAAACGTACACGTGCGGAGGCTCTGTCGTACGCCTCATCAATTTCAGAAGAAGGGAGAAAAGGCATGTCAGCGGTTGGCGCCTCTTCTGCCAACTCGTGCTGGACAACAAGCGGAGCCAATTCGTAGTGTGATACAGAAAGGCAGTATTGGGCCATGAAACTAGCGGTGTTATCATCGTGGCCTATCACTGGGTACCACTGGGCAATGTGTTTGTCTTTCGACGGCGTCTCTAGGCTAAATCTACCGAGATCCTGGACAATTTGTTAGTTAGTTTCACCGACCACATTATGGTTCATTTGGGGGAAGTACGTACCGCGGAGATATGAGAAACACAACGTAACTCAGGATGACCGGCAACAGACACCACAGAGAGCTGTTCATCCAATGGAAACATCTCGGAGGCGAAGTCGCGAAACGCTCGAGAGACTAAAAGACATGACGCGCGTGTAGCAGGATCTAGGTATTTGGTGATCTCTTTGTACACCTCGTTGGGAAAAATGCCGCGCGAGCCCGATGCAGTGAGGCCAAGTCTATGCGAATACAAGATCAGCCACAATCAGCCAGATACGCAACAGCCGGAGTTCTTACGATTCAAGCGCCGTGGCTTCGAAGACATGGGCTAGAGCAGAGACAGCGTTGATGTCCTGATCCACCCAAGCTGACATGTCTCTTACTAGAACCACTCCGTGAATGGACTGAATTTCTCCCAGAAGCGGAAAGCGTTTCGTGTGTTGTATCTCCGATTCGGTGACTCGAACAAGGACCGCATGACTGATGGAAGTGATGATGGCATTGAATCGCTCGCGGCTCCCGTCCTTTCCGGCTTTTACTGCCTGCACGATCGCTGCCTTGATGCTTGTCTCCGAAGACAAATCGCTAGCGAGACAAACCAGCACGTCTGACAGCCAGTACGTGGTGTCCTTACCAGAACTCCCAGACCTATGACCTGGCAAGTGGTAGCCTTGGAACAAAGAGGAGGCAAACTCTGGGCGTTTACCACGGGTCGACGACGGGCGGAAGAGTGAGAATGGCGCATCGATTGTCAAGTCATTGGGGTCCAGTTTTGCTCCCATCCGGAGCAAGGCAGGCGAGGCGGAGCAGATTGAGATGGCAATGAAAGCCACCTCCTTGAACAGGGAGTCGTGCGGTAAGGCGGCTTGCTGTGCGTCTTTAAGTATGCTCTTGAAGGATGACTTGAAGAGGCTGAGAACCTGCCGTGCGATTGCCACACTAGGTCGGTTAAGCAGGCCGCCACTCTGCTTTGGTTGCACGATGGTCACGCTAAGTGCCTCGTAATCAATCTCCGTAGTCTTTGGAGCATCCGTCCGTGCCCGAACACCAGCGCGTATGACGGGGAGGGACGGTTGTATATTGAGGGGATGTGCTCGCGGCCAGGCGAGCCCAGCTTCTTCGCACGCATCTTTGTGGAGTCTTGCTGCTTCTTCCAGTATTTTAGGCCAGGAATCACAGGCGCGGATATCCGCAAGGCCGAAATATGCGTTGTCACTCACATAGAACTCCTCGCGATCCAGGTCGATGATGTAGACCCACTCGATGAATCTCAAGTTGAATGAGTTATCTTTCGGGCACATAGAACTCGGAACCTTACAGATCACATTCCGGCCGTCCACCATAGCCTGGACATCCCCTGAGATTCTCCAGGCCAATTGCGGCGAGAGGGAGCGTCTTCCCGCTACGCGCTCGCTCGATGCTGACATTGAGGATTGTGCTGTGAAGACGCGCTTCTGCATCGGAGTACTCGGCACGTTTTATCTCTAACCATTTGCGATATTTTGCAGGCTCTGCCGGGATCTGTTCAGCATGAGACTCGATCAGTAAAGCCCTTGCCGGCATGCTGGAGGTTGGCACGTCACCATCGACACAAGCTTGTTGCCCAAACCCTCGGGGTATGAGTCGCTGTATAAATTTCAGTTTCAGGCCTCTCAAAAACATGGCTTTTTACGCATACAATCGACTGTAGAACACATAGTAGCGGCCGTGAAACTAGAGTAAAGTTAAGTCTTTGTCTCACATGCATTTCGAACATTGAATTACCTTGAATGCATAGAATCCACGAGTTCCCATGATGTGGTTTGGGCCGATGTACGACCTGTGTGTGGTTGAAGCAATTCGTGGAAGATTGGAAGAGAGTGCGGGGCTAGCGTGTTTTGTACAAACGCGTTGTCACGGGATTGATCAGGCAACAGTGTGGCACAGCATGTCCTCAATGCACCCATCGTGTACCCGACCACCCGACCTGCACTTGCTATGGCGATGCTCTCATTCGCCAGCACTTTTGCACGACGTGGCGCTTGACAGACATGACGGCCAATCCGAAGCGACCTTGGTCCAACCGACCACTACCGCGCGCCAGCCGTTCATGCTGACGAGATGAGCGAAGGATAGGAATGACTGACAAGCAAGGTGATTTCTTTTTCCATGGATTAAGAGAAAGAGCAGGTTACGATATCTGATTCTAACCGGTAGCCTTGCCGGTTTCCTGACTGCCAGGCGTACACGAAGCGCATGCAGACGTCAAATCGCAGAAGTGACCTCGATGCAACGAATGTTAAAAGGCCTCAGACCACCGACTCAACCAGTACCTGCGCGCGGAGGACGTGGAGTCGAGAGGAGAGGAGGGAGTCGTGGAGGTACGTCATCTCCTTTAGCGCTTACACACTGCGTACCATATTTGATTCCAAGAACAATACAACAAGTCCACCATCTACGCAAAGACAAACAAACCACCATGTCCACTCCCGCAGACCTACTCAGCCAAAAAAGCGCCTGGTTCGACGAGCGCCCAAAAGAAGGCCAGATCCCCGAAGAATCCATCCGCTTACTCGAGACTTACAGCGGCATCCCGCCCGAACAACTCATGCAGCACATCACCAACATCCGCGACGAAGCCTGGAAGATCTTTCCTTATCCTTGCATCGGACAATGGCGGTTTCTCGATCTCGGTATCACGGATTGTGAAGAGTATGGTGAGATTCTGAAGCGAGTCGGTGGAGGCGAGAAGCTTCTCGATGTGGCATGCTGCTTTGGCCAGACTGTGCGCCAGTTGGTAGCTGATGGTGCGCCTGCGCAGAATATTTACGGTTCCGATCTGGAGGGCGGCTTTATTGAGCTGGGATACAAGCTGTTCAAAGATCGTGACAAGCTGCAGTCCAAGTTTTTCGTTGCGGATATCTTCGATTCCGCGTCGTCGCTCAGCGATGTCAGGGGTCAATTGGATATGATCTATGCCGGGTCTTTCTTCCACTTGTGGGGCATCAAGCAGCAGAAGGAAGTATCCAAGGTAGTGGCCAACTTGCTGCGACCACGACCTGGCTCCATGATCGTGGGACGCCAAGTCGGAGCGGTCACGGCTTTCGAAAGGGTGTCGGCAACTGGCAACATGTTCCAACACAATGTGGAAAGCTTTCAGAAGATGTGGAAAGAGATTGGAGATGAACTTGGTGTGACGTTTGTGGTCACGGCTACTTTGAAAGAGCTTGGTAAACACTTCTTTGAGAAAGGCGACGTTCGACGGCTCTGGTTTTGCGTGCGGAGGCAATAGTTTAGCGGCGAAATTCGGACACTACATGCCAGCTGCTGTATTCATCTCTCGACCTGTTGAGAAGCTTTTGCTGTGTGCATCCTGGAACACAGTCGACACTCGAGGCAGCATACCCGATCCAGGATCAATACGAACCAGCGACTTGCGTCCCACCCTTCCGAAGCCTAGCTCACACATAGCTCAGATACACATGGATAAGATGCCATTAGTGGCCGCGATACCTGGCGTCCATCCACAAAGTTGCTATTTAAAGCAAGATTTGCACTCTACAGCTCGACACACGATTCTGCCGGGCTCCAGACCAGGATAATATGGCCCTTGCAGTATGCACCCCAGACAGGCGCACTTTCAGCACAATCTCTTCTATATCACTTTTCAATACTTTCTTCAATTTCTGCTGGACGGCTAATGTCTGTGTCCATTGTCGTAGATGCAGAGGGCAGTGTCCAGTGGTGGGCTTGTAAGGACAAGACATGTGCTACTACTATCTACCGGCGGAGAGAGATCGTGTTCAATTTATCGTGGGTACGTGTTTTAGTTCGTTGTACGTGAGCTATTTGGGCTTGCAGAGCCAGAAGTGTTCGGCTTCATCTAGGCCCAAATGAAGTGGATGTAGTTTTTTCGCTACTTTGACTGTACAATTTTCAAAGATCCTATAAGTAGGAATACCCCACATTTCGCAAGCACCGTCCAGCATCACTTTTCCTATCTACGTGTTCCCGAAACTCTAATACAAATCCCCTCTCCAATAACATGAAGCTTTCCATCGCATTCGCAGCAGCCCTAGCTGCGAGCGCCAATGCCGCCGTTCTGCAAAGACGACAAAACTATCCTGATGGTATATCGAGTCTGCCACGCAACCTACGCATCTCCTCTAATACCACCCAGTCAGCCAATGCGGTCTCGACGCCTTCGAAGGCCACACTGCAGAAGCCCTCATTTTCTGCAGTAACATTCTGAAATCAGGCACTGCTACCGAGACCGTTACTAAGGGCGAAACGACTACGGTTACTACTACTAGGAAGACGACGACCACGGTGTATCCGACAAGTAGCAGGCGCTCGACTCCGACGCCTACGCCAACGCTCAAGCCCTCATCGACGCCCCAGCTGACTCCTACACCGACTCCAACGCCGAAGGTATGCAAAATCCAGTCTGATGTATACAAATCTCAACTAACACTCCAATCAGCCAACACTCACACCCACACCCACCCCATCCACCTCCTCAGCCCCCCTTCCCCCATCAACCCTCATCACCAGCGCCATCCCGTACGCAAACTCCCTCCAGTCATAAATCCTCCTAAACGCTAACTAGATTATAGGACACCATCCCCCACACCCGCCTGTGGCATCGTAGCCTACGTCAAATCCACACCCGCGTACTACTTCGAGTCCAGCGGGACGAAAAACACATTTACTTTATGCCAGGCGCTGTGTAACGCGGACGACAAGTGTCTGAGTTTTGGCTACGGGGAGGGGAATTGTATGTTATTTGATGTTGATGCGTACGTTTATCCTAATTCCCTTTCCCAATTCCCCCTCTCACCTCACTTCAAACTAACACATACGCGCCAACAGCGCATCAAATACAAACTACAACCCCACCTCTCCCTATACTTTCTACGACTCCACATGTCCCGCCGAACTCCCCGTGCGCAAGGCCAAGAACAAGCGGCAACTCGAAATCAATCTCCCGGGCGGAATCGGTATTGGTATCGGTATTTCTCTGGGATTGAGCGGGCCAAGGCAGATTAGCAGTGCGTGTAGTTGTTTTATTACGAAGGGGCCGGCAGGGACGACTGTTACGCGGACGGCGACGAGGGGGGTTACAGAGACGCGGACGGTGGTGGTGGTGGGGTTTGTTACACGGACGGCGGGTGGGGATGGGAAGTAAGGTGGGTGATTGGGGGGGAGAGGGGCTTTGCTGGGGGTTGTGGTTCATGGTTGGTTACTTACTTACTTGTGATTTGCACCTCACGTCTAATCTCACAAGCTTCCGAATACATTCAAGGATGTACGTGAGTAAGTACATGCATGCCCATGCACCGACATTTCCCACAAGAGACATGTCATCTTCACGATTGATTCTGAAATCAAGTAGATGCCATCTTTGAATTCTTCCAACACGTACTAACACACAACAAACGCCGTGAATGCGTCCAATCGTTCTCGTCTCTCGCTCATACAAATAAAGTAGAAAAGACGCCGTGTAAAAAGTGTGTACCCTAGTCTACTACGCAAGAAGAGGATGAAAGAAGGAAAGGAAAGGAAAGGAAAGGAGAGGATTACAGGGTATTTGTGCCAAAGCGGTCTAGGAATGGTGAAAAAGTAGGAGAAGAAAAAAAAAGGAAAAACTCCGTCTTGCGCGCTCGCTCGCTCAGAAAGGAAGCAGTAGTGTACTTCGTCGTCGTACTCAAGGCATCCCCGTCTCCGGCTTCCACACATCCTTATGCCCCTTCTTCCCCCAATACTCCTCAAACCACTCCTGACACTTCCCCCCGACCCAACACCCCGCAAAATGCACCGCCAAATCGCCATCTCTGTACCCCATATTATCCCCCCCTTGAACATACGCATTGAACTTGCGCTGCGGGTAGATCCCCACATGGTTGCGCACAAGCTGGTGCTCGAGCATCAAGTGCTTGATCGCATCTTGTTCGGCGCCGGGGTGTTCCGCGCCCATGAGCATGGTGTAATCCGTCATCATTTCCAGCGCCCAGCGGGTAAATGCCGAGCGGCGGAAGAAAGTGGAGCCCGTGTTGACGGACTGGTGGTCCTGCGTGATGAGGATGTCGATTTCCTCGACGCGGAAGTTCTGGGGCGTGTTGATGTTTGTGGGGTTCTTTTTTAGTTGGCCGTCGAGGATGGGCGCGGCGCGCATGAGGCCCCGGGTTATGGCGGCTGGGGAGAGAATTTCGGCGACGAGGTCGTAGGAGGGTGTCATTAGGATTATGTCCGTGTCGATGAGCCAGACCCATTCGGCGGTCGGGTGTAGGTGGAAGGCTTCGGCGACGGCGGGGATTTTGGACCATGTCTGAAGAGATTAGTAGGAGTTCTGCCTGTGGTGGGATGGAGTATGTGTAGTACCCTGTGTGCCTCCCCAATGTCATACCGGCTCGTGTTGAGCCACAAGTTCGTGTAGCCGTGCTTCTGGCAGTACTTTTCGCGGTCGTCCAGCACCCGTTCCAGCACGTTTGGGATCGCGCTGTTGTGTCCGCCGCCATCGCTTGCCGTCAGCACCACGACGTCTCTGTTCCGCGGCGACCGCGCGTAGCCGGACATGCTCTGGGCGTACTTGGGTATGCTGAAGTCCCATTCTGGCTGCGCCTTGAAGTAGCCCGGCTGCGCCTTGTCGTTGTTGGTGGTGACGGGCGCGATGGTCTCGCCCGGGTTGTAGTTGCGGTAGTAGTCGACGGGCACGTCGCCGTAGAACTGGAAGAGGACGATGAAGATGGTAAGGAGGGATATCGCGATTATGATGGTCCTAAGAGAGACGAGGCGGGTTAGCATTGTATGGAGGTATAGAGGGTGTTGACTGCCTACATACCTTCGCGGCAGCGCCTGAACGCCCTGCATGTTCATATTCTTCAGACTGGCGGGGAACGAGCGTAACAGCGTCATATCGAACAGCCTTTTCTCCAGACACTCACAAATCACAAACAAAGAACGACACACAAAAGCCAGCAAAACGAGTGTCGAGAATCTAAGAAACTGTGCCGTCACCCCTTGAGAGAGAAATGAATCAGTAAGAACACCCCAGCATTGTCTTCCCTGCCAAGCCGTGCCTCCAAATTTGGCGGCGGCAGCTGAAAGCCTAACTGCAAACGTCGCGCGGGCTTATCGCGAACACGAAACACTCAGCAGAGGCGGGGATGTGATTGGCGCACGCGGGTTGTGAAATTGCGGCGACCGAAAAGTGCCTCGACGCAATTGACGCCATGCGCTAACCGCCCGCTGGCAGTTGGACCCCTTAAGCTGCGCGTTGGCATCACCGTTCCTTCACGCATGCATTTCAACGGCGGAGCAGAATCACTCGCTGTATATCTTCCAGCGTGAGAATTCTCCGCGCACTGCCTGCATTCGTCGTCTGCGCATGAAGTTCTGGTGCCAACGCTATCCACCGCTTCCGGCTGAGTAATCCAACCCTTGCTTTGGCTGCAGGCCAGATCCTGCCGCATAATGTCATTTGCGGACGCTCGTTTCGTCAGCATCCAGCTGTGTCGTGTTCAACACCGCCTCTCTCGTGTGACGTCTCGTCTTGTCTCTGTAAGTTTTGAGCTAGGAACGGGCGCGAATGGCGCAATCCGCGATGGTTAGCGTTGCTGTGTGTGGTAGGTTTGAACGTTGGGAGGTAAGCTTTCAACGCTGGCGGGAGTGGCTGTACTATTCATCGCCCCAAGTCCTGAACAAACTGTTTGGCACGGTAGTGGAGGCCTACAAGCAGTTTTGCAGTGGAAATAAGAACTAAGTTTCACGGCTGGTACAGTACTTGGAGGCTTTCGAAATGTGTTTGCCGCGTACATACATAGATCTATCCATGGATGGCAGTAGTGCATGCCACCAAAGCTCCATCCACCTACGTTATACAATTCACCACTTCACTCCCCTCCACCACCCTCTCCACATTCTCCGCCGTCTCCTCATACCAAACCCGCATCGTGCCCTCCTCCACATACCCCATATGCGGCGTCACCAGCACCCTACTCTTGCCCCAGTCTCCGCTGCGCCACGGACTATGCGCAGGCAGGGGCTCGATGTCAAATACATCCAGCGCGGCACCGCGTATGCGCTCGTGCCGCAGTGTGTCTAACAAGGCGGCTTCGTCGATGAGCGGACCGCGCGAGGTGTTGACTAGGAGGGCGGTGGACTTCATCCATGATAGTTCTTGTGTTGAGATGATGTTCTTGGAGCGTGGGCTGAGGACGTAGTGTAGGGAGATTACATCCGCGGTGCGAAAGAGGTCTTCTTTACTCACGACTTTGAATGTCTTCTCATCGTCAGCCGCCATGCCCCCACCCAGGACTGGCAGCCCCGCTTCCTCAGCTAGTTCATCCGCTCTATCTTGCGTCAAATTCGAGCTCCAGCACACAATCTTCATGCCAAACGCCAGCACGCCCACACGCGCAACATGCGATCCTATACGCCCAAGACCCACGAGGCCGAGCGTTTTGCCGGGTAGTCCGATCGCGAGTTCGGTCTGCCAGAGCCCGCGTTTTACGGCGGCGTCATCGGCGGCAATGTTGCGTGCGAGTGCGAGGATAAGGGCCCAGACGTGTTGTGTTGTCGGGTGGCCGCCGCCTTTCTTGAGAGGGAGCACACGAGGTGAGGCACCACTGCCTTTACCATCTGTCCTCCCCTTTCCAGGCGCAACGCACACTTTTATACCGCGTTCCTTTATCGCGTCCATGTCCCAACTCTCGAACTTGCCGCCGGTTGCGAATATGTATTTGAGGTTCGGCAACTGCTGTACCAGGTCGGCGGTGAAGGGCGTGCGTTCGCGCATGGTGGACAGCGCGGTGAAAGGCGCGAGGCGTGCGACGAGGGCTTTCCGGTCGGCATCGCTGGTTTGCGGATGCGAGTAGGCTGGTAGTGTGTCGTTGAAGACGGTGACGGAGAGTTTGGAGGGGGGGATGTGTGTGAAGTGCTGGAGAGCGATGTCGTGGTAATCGTCGAGAATGCCGAGTTTGAGGGGGAGTTGCGTGGGCATTGTACTCGTGTACCTACAATAAGCTTGAGTGAGCTGTAGTGGTAAGTGTCGGGTATGGAGGCTACGATGAAGGATGGTGGTGAGCATTGGAGCTGGTAGCATCATTTAGCTACCGTGTCTAGGACGGCAATTGAGGTCTCGGAGCAATTGGGGGCATCATGTCGAACTATTTTCATTGCTTCCTCCCGCTGCCCATCGGCTGGTCTTGCGACAACGGAAAACATATCCGCTACGTAGGATTGTTGCAGGAAGGAGGATGTAAGTGAATGGGGTTCGGTTTAGCGTTGCAGGTGGAAGTAGGCACGCTGACTAAGCACGCTTGACGGCCAATCTGGTGGAAGCTGGAGAGCCATTACTTCCTCGTTTCATCTCCATAGCCTCACTTCGATGCAATTATTCTGCTTGGTCTAGACCAACATCATCAAATCGACCCGTGGTGACTCCCACAGAGTCTGCGCCGTCACGCGAGCAAGCAAGGGACCACATGTAAACATCATTCCATGCGCAACCGCGTCAACATCCCTAGCATGATCCCAAATGGAGCTCCTCCTATGCACGGAGGATGTTTCCTCATCAGCGACGGTGTCGTTAGATCTGAACTCCATCTCGCACACCAATGTCTCAAATGCGTTTCCACGCCACAAGCATTGCATTCGCTCTTCTTCATTTCTTATGCGCTCTTGCTGCTCAGCATGGACTTCCACATGAAGTCTTCAACGTGACTCAAGCTACAGCTCCTATCATCACCGTCACTCAACCCTTGACGGTCAATTGGACGACCACGGAAGCATGGACGACCACGCAGCAATGTCCAGCATCATCCAGTACGCAGATAACATACAGCGTCGTTTATCCTTCACCAGGTGCCCTGCCGATTGACATCACCGCACAGAGCCAGGTTCTCACGACGTTCTTACCGCAGATGACTTGGTGCGTTGGACCACCCATCGCAATCTCTCCCATTTCGGATGCAAGCACAACCAACTACACTACCATCCTCGAGGGAACGGGCAGCTGCTCTACACAGTACACTGCGATAGAGACGACCGTTTGTGCCACTACGCTCACTGGTCTGGCTTCAAAGATTACCATCACCGACTGCGAGCAAGAAGTCACATTCTCTACGGAGTGCGGCTTCACCTTAGAGACGCCAACGCCCATCACCTCGTCAGCCTCGCTCATCACACCCGCGCCAACAGTCAAGCAAGAGTTCACGTACTGGCTCGCTCCATGGCAATCCCTCACAGCAGGCGAGACGCCTTCGGACGTCGATGTCAAAATCTGCACTGCCCTCGGTAACGGCAAGTTCGAGTGCATTCACTATCAAGAGGTGTGGGAGATCGTGATGGTCACCAAGACACTGACGCCAAGTCGTACTATCGGTTTCACGGCAACCGTGACCGGACCCGGTACGATCATTGTTGAGACAATTCAGGCCGTCGTTACAAATAAGACCAAAGTTATTGATCTTTCAACGACTCTGCTGTTGGAGAGGGAAATCCGGACGGAAAGCATAAGCACGGGAAGAAAGACGAGTCCATCACCGGTTCCATCGTCTGAGGAGACTTCTGTGTCGACGACCTATGTCACGAAGACCGTTAAGCACAAAGAGTCAAGATACGCGAAGAAGTGCAGCTCCTCGTCATCAAAATGCTAGCCCTTCATAGCACCAGCGTCTCAGAGGAGCCGACTACGACTATACGACTGACTTCGGTGGTGTATCGCACGGACACGAAGACCGTCACCAAACCTCGATCAAGTTCGGTGACAGGCTAAAGGAGGCCGGAAAGGTGCTGCTGCGATTCAGGAGTGTCTCGGAGTGATGTCGCCAGAGGTTTTGTTGTGATGCAGGCAAATAACGTAACATACAGCACATTGAATCCAAGCTCATCTACATGTCTTTTCCAATACTGCACTTCACCCCATCCACGGTCCTTTAACAACGCACTCTCTTCTTCCTCTTTTCGAACTCTTGAACCCAGAAACACACATATTTTGCACTACATGCCCTGCTACTTACCCGGTGCAGGCCACCCGACAGTACCACTATGAAGTCAAACATCGCCCTAACCCTACTAACTCTAGCAACCCTTACCACAGCCAGAACCGATGTCCACCACCCATCACCCCATCTATACCCCCGAGGCGCCGAGGAAGGCCACCTCATGGTCACTCTCAAAGACAACAAAGGCTATATCGCAATCAATCCCCCTACCACAATAGCCAAAGCTTTCTGCAAAGACACGTCGGGCACGGATGAAAAGGAACTCAAACTCAAGCTCGATAGCTCGACGGTAGAAGTACCAGTACCAGCAGCTTCGGCAAAGGCCTTTTGCAAGCAGCGGGAGAAGGACCGGAAAGAAGCTAAGGCTAAGGAAAAGGCGGCGAAGGATGGAAAGACTGGTGCTGCAGAAGATACGACAAAGAGCAAATCGAGTCCTGCCTCGAGTACGACGCCAGAAGCTGAGGAAGCCGAAGCCTCTCCTACTAAAACCAAAAAGTACAATACGCCGGCTGATACACCTCCTCCTACTCCTGCTGCTGATCCTTCACCACCAGAGGACACGTCCGATACGCCTACAAAAACCAAAAAGGTTGTGTCTCACGGTTCCCCAAATCCAACTGGCAAGACCTATACCCCTAAAGACGATGACGCGGCTGAGGCCAACGAGAGCCCGTCCCCTGCTGCTGGTAAGAAGCATGGCGTGCCCAAAGCAACGAAGACAGCTGCAGCTAAAGAACAAGAAAATATGGAAGGGCCAGCGGATGATGCTCCACCTACTGCAGATGCGGGTACAGACGAGGCTTCGACATTAGAAGTCCCTCCGCTCGAGACGAAAAAAACCCAAAAGCAAAACCACAAAGTATTTCCGTCACCATCACCCGCAGAAAAGGAAAACGACAAAGTCGCAGTGCAAGAAATCGGCCACCAAAAAGCCACCAAGACCTCCACATCCACGCCAACACCATCCCCAGAAGTTAATGCGGAAGTCAGTGTTCCCGAAAAACCACATCAGAAACCGGGCGACAAGTCCCAGAAAGTAGAAAAGAGGAATGTTCCGACACAAACTACCATGATGCCTGCCGCTTCGACATCAATAGTAGGCGCGGCTTTACATGCCGGGCCGCTCGAGAACGCTGCGCCACCTAGGATTCGAAGCTGGTTTGGGTCTTGGAAGAGAAAGAGCGCTGTTCGAGCGCGGAGACCTCATGAGGAGCTGGTTGACGAGACGTTCGAGGAATATCAAGAGGATGAGGATGAGGATTCGAGTACCGCGGATGATGCGGACAATAATCTTCTTGAGGAGACGAGTGTTCCTTCTGAGAAGAGCACGTTTGGTGATGTTGGAGTTGGGGCGGAGCGGTTGGAGATTGCGGGGACTAAGGGGGTTAAGGATGAGGAGCTTGGTACTTGGTTGAAGAATGACTCTGAGGAAAATTCTGATTCGGAGTCTGATGATGAGGCGCCAGCGCCGTCGAAGACGCCTGATGTGTTACAGCCAGAGACGCCAAAGCCTACACTTCCAAAGCCAAATGCTCCTCCAACACCTTCAACGCCCTCTGTAATCAACGACAAGTCCCCCGACGTACCGAATGCGCCGGAAGCTCCTAAAGTTGACAAGCCTTCTACAGAGTATCCTCAGGGTGTACCAGTGCCAGTCGTTCCTCTACCTCCTTCACCAGCTAGAGTCACGACACCTGTCGTAGAGTCTACTGCAGAGGGCACACTGCTAGCTGAAGAAACTCCGTCTAAAGAGAAGGAGGTAGAAGAAAGCTCTACGCCCTCACATGGTTCCGCAACATCTTCCCACAAACTTTCAACACCCTCACGCCCCGCAGGCCCAACCCCAACTCCAGCCCCAGCCCTCCCCTCCACCATAAAATTCATCCTTTTCCACACCCCCAGCACCCCCAGCAAAACCAAACACCCGCGCCCCACACCCGCCCCACCCTCCGAAGTCTACGTCCCCAACTGCACCATATCAACATACACATCTGCGCCCACCACTAACCCCTCGAAGACCGAAGTCCCGCGCCTCGTCACCACGACGATAGGCTGCATGAAGCCCGTGGGCCAGACATCCAGTGCGCCGTCCATAGAAACAGGAACGGGGAAAGAGAGTGAGAATGAGCCGGATAAAAGCAGTACAGCATGGGAAGTACAAGATCAGAGATTACTCTGGACTGTGTGCTTGTTATGGGTCGTCG
>Ga0265797_10000822_pt1 | contig 56667 bp, 51 predicted proteins | sample P2T30metagenome_FD_192433 | JGI IMG/M metagenome (GOLD analysis project Ga0265797, IMG submission 192433) | Plant litter microbial communities from East Loma Ridge, Irvine, California - P2 T30 | ecosystem: Environmental > Terrestrial > Plant litter > Unclassified | place: USA: California...
ATGTCTTAGCCAATGGATAAACACCATAGTCAACACCGCCTGTAAGCGGACCTTCATAATTACTTACTTCCGGATTGAAATTCAGATACTTTGTAAATGTGAAAAGGTTTTGGGCTGAAGCATAAATTCTCACCTGCTGCAGTTTCGCCTTATTAATTAGTGACGCCGGCAGCTGATAGCCCAGGCTAACGTTTTGGATACGGAGATAAGAACCATCTTCCACCCAGCGACTTGAAATCGCATTGTTATTTCCGGTTGTACGCGCATTGGCACGTGGTGTCACGCCGTCACCCGGGTCGCTTGCTGAACGCCATCTTGTCAAAACAGTAGATAGCTGGTTTGCATTTCCTTCTAGGTTTTCAAAAAACCGGCGGCTCAGGTTCAGAATTTCTCCGCCCTGCGATCCCTGTACCGCGATGTTCAGATCGAATCCTTTGTAGCTGAATGTATTCGTGATGCCGTAAATAAAGTCCGGCTGATTGTTTCCGATGATGGTCCGGTCGTTGGCATTGATCAGTTTATCTCCGTTTACATCTTCATACTTCACATCTCCCGGTTTAGAAGTTGGATCATGCGGATAACTGTCCAGATCAGCCTGATCTTTGAAAACGCCTATTTGTTTGTAACCATAGAAACTGCCGATCGGCGATCCGATCTGGGTGATGTTGGTTTCTCCAACACCGCTCGCACTGCGGATCGGGTCACCGTTTGGTCCCAATGCAAGTACTTTATTTCGGTTGAAAGACAGGTTCAGACTGGTGTTCCAGATTACTGCCTTGGTAAGGTTGCGGGTGTTTAAAGCAAATTCCCATCCTTTATTTTCCATTTTACCAATGTTCGTAACAGCGCTACCAAAGCCGGTTACCGTTGGCACATTCACAGAAAGTAGCAAATCTGTTGTGGTACGCTGATAATAATCGACAATAAGCAGGATGCGGTTGTTGAAAAATCCGAGGTCAATTCCTGCATCCAGTTGCCGGCTGCGTTCCCAGCCAAGTAGTGGGTTTGCAAGGGATGAAGGTGCCAGGCCATTAACCAAATTATTGTTAAAACTGTAATTTTCGGATCTGAGTGTACCTACATAAGGATAATTGTTAGTAAAGGCATTATTTCCCGCCAAACCATAACTAACACGTAGCTTGGCCTCCGATATGGATTTAATACTTTTCATAAATGTTTCTTCACTCATCCGCCAGCCCAGCGATCCCGCAGGAAACGTTCCCCAACGATTTTCAGGCCCGAAAATAGATGATCCGTCACGACGGACAGAAACGTTTACCAGATATTTCCCCTTGTAGTTGTAGTTTGCTCTTGCAAAATAAGAAGCAGATGCATTCTCTACTCTGGAAGAACCGGCAGTCGTTGTTGTTCCGCTGGCACTTCCGTTCAAGGTTTCTACCACGTCATTCGGGTATGAACTGCCTGTTCCCTGGCTGTCCTGATATTGGAATCTGGTGGATTCCATCCCGATCAGCACATCAAAATTATGGATGTCGTTTATCGATTTGCTGTAATTCAGAGTCTGGTTGAAAAGCCAGCTGAGACTTTGCTCAGAATTTGCCGATCCTGTTGACACAGTCGGCGGCAGGATCTGGTTCAAAGGCATTTTGGAAGTACGGTATGCATTGCGGCGGTTACCGGCGAAATTTACATTTCCTGAAATACGGTAAGTAAAGTCCTTAAATAAGTTAAGTTCAGCATAGGTGTTTCCCAGTAAATTAGCTATGACGTTCTGGCTGTTGTATTCTGTAATGTTGGCAACAGGATTGGTAGTGCCAGGATAGTTATAAGGAGCTGCAAAAGCTGCCTGAGAAGTATAGGATCCATCAGCGGCATAAATTGGTATAAAAGGCATTACCGATAGTGCTGAGTTGATAACTGCATTGTCTGCCCAGTGTCCTGCATCCCTCACTTCCTGCTGAATTCTGTAAGAAGGGTTCAGATTCATTCCGATTTTTAATGTTGGCAGTACATTCACTTCTACATTGGCCCTTAACGTATACCGGTCCAGAGACGATCTGCGGATGATACCGTCCTGCTGCAGATAGCCGCCGCTGATGCTGTAACGTGCTTTATCCGTTCCTCCAGACGCAGAAAGCTGGTAACTGTTCATTTTGGCTGTTCTGAAAACCTCATCCTGATAATCGGTGTAAGGAAGTGCTGCCACTTTCGCCGGGTCATCGAAATTAAGCCATTCAAAAACTTCACCTCTTGGATAACGGTAACGCAGGTAATCTGTCGGACGTGTGGTGTTGGGATCGTTGATGTTTGCACCTTTGATGTTATCCAGATATGCATTGTTGGATGCGTCCCTGCCAAATTCTGCGAACTGCTGTGAGTTGATCAGGTCTATTTTTTTACTTACCTGCTGAAAACCGGTAAAGACGTCCAGATTTACACTGGGCTTTCCGCTTTTTCCTCTTTTAGTCGTAATCAGGATCACGCCGTTTGAGCCTTTTGAGCCATAAATCGCAGTGGAAGATGCATCTTTTAATACATCCATACTTTCAATATCATTTGTATTTAACGTACTGAAAATGCTTGCGCCCACGATATTACCGTCGATGACGATCAGCGGCGAATTTCCTGCACTGATTGATCCAAAACCACGAACTTTAATAGCTGGCGTACTGCCCGGTGTACCATTGTTTTGCTGAATGACCACCCCCGGAATTTTTCCCTGAAGTGCAGTGGCCACGTTAGATACCGGCATATCCTTGATTTCACTCATCGGAACAGAAGAAATCGCTGCGGTTACATTCGCTCTTTTTTGCGTACCATAACCTACGACTACAATTTCCTGAAGTGATTTGGTATCGGTTGCCAGCGTGATATCAATAACGGTCTCATTTGTAACCGTTTTCTCAGCAGACATATAGCCTACAAAACTGAAAATCAGGACAGAGGAACCATCTGGGACGGAAAGCTGATACTTACCGTCCACATCGGTGGAAGTTCCCTGCTGTGTTCCTTTTACAACAATGCTTACACCCGGAAGCGGTTCGCCTTTGTCGTCAACAACAGTCCCTGAAATTGTTTTATCAACCTCCTGAGCCTTTATAACTGTTTCATTTAGCCTGCGCTGCAGCAGTATCCTGGTTCCTTCAATTTCATAAGAAATATCCAGTGGGTTTAGAAGTCTGTTCAGCACTTCGGACAGTTTACTGTTCGTCGCAGAAAAAGTTACTTTCTTTTTTGCCTGTATACTGTTTGTGCTATACACAAAACGTACGTTCGCCTGTTTTTCGATCTGAGCCAATACGCTCTTTATTTCAGAAGATTCTATCCTGAGGGAAATTTCTTTGTTGAGCAGTTCCTGCGCACGGGTTTCCCTGGCGATAGTAATGCCGCAAAACGCTGCTGACAGCATCAACTGCATAATTGTTATTCGCATAGCTTTAATCAGAAACCATTTGATGGATACACTTTTTTGCATAGTTTTAAAAAGTTTTTGTTGTTGTAACAGACATGAAAACAAACAGTTTCCGCTTTGGAATTGGCGTTCCTGGCGGATTAATTAAGCCGGTAAATGTTCGTAGCATTACCGGCTTTTTCTTTATATGGCTCTGTAAATAAGAACCACAGACAAGTCAGTACTATCAATTTTGGCAGCCCTCGCCGCTCATGAAAAGTGTAGTCCCTCTCAGTTCATAATTTGCATTAATCGATTTACAGATGAGCTTAAGCTGAGAATAAAGCGGCAGGTCGTTGATATCACCTGTAAAAGCACAATTTTCCAACTCCGCTGTTTCCAGCACGATTTCAATTCCGTAAACTTCCTGAATCATTGAAAAAACCTGTGGCAAGGGTGTTTCTTCAAAAATGAATAATGACTTTTTTTCGGGCGGATGCACAACTACCGGCTCTTCTACCAGTTCCGGAACGAGTACTTTTACTTTGCTGTCAAACCTTATTTTTTGGTTTGGGTTCAGAATAATGCCGTTTCTGGTTCGCGGTGTTTTCTTCGAATTTTCGTAAACTGAAACTCTGCCTGTTACTACTGAAACTTCGACAGATTTTGAGCCCTGATCTGATTTAACATGAAAACTAGTACCTAAAACCCGGGTTACCAGTTCGCCTGTATAAACAAAGAAAGGTCTTGACGGATTTTTGGTTACATTAAAAAACGCTTCACCGCTCAGATGCACAACCCTTGTCTTTTCATCAAAATGTTCCGGATGGCTGAGGCTGCTTTGTGGCTCCAAAGTCACTTCTGATCCGTCTTCAAGTAGTATCTTATAAGGTTTGTCAGAGGTGTTTTTCACTTCAATATTTCCTTTCGGAAGCATTGACTGTATGGCTATCGCTACGTCATCCGTTTTTCTTAGGGAAAACGAAGATGGCCATAACCATACAGAGCCAAAGGCCATGATGATAAGCACTGATGCCGCTACACCCATTTTCACCCAGGTGTTATTAAAAACGGAGAATGGACTGCTTATCCGGGAAAGTCTTTTCCAGATCCTTTTTCGGATGAGATTTTTTTCGGATGGACTAATAGCTATGCGGCTTGATTGCAGCATATTTTCTGACCAATCAAGAATCTGCTTCTCTTCTTCCGGTGTGCATTCTCCTGCTAAATATTTTTGTAAAAGAAGGTCGAAGTCGTACTGGTTCATTTGTGTACAGGTTAAGTCTGTTAATTGTCAGTATGATAAACCTTTAAGTTTTCTTTCAGTACTTTCAAAGATTGGGTTATATGGTATTCGACTCCCTTTTCAGATATATTTAGATGACGTGCTATGTCCTTTACCGATTGGTTTTCAAACCGGCTCATCTTAAAAACTTCGCTCGTTTTTTCAGGAAGCTTTTTCATGGCTTCTTCAACGGCAGTTGCCAGGTCGTCGAAACGAACAATCTCATCTGTCGAATTGGACTGTTGTATTTCATGAAAAATGAGGTATTCCTGATATTTACGCTGGGTAATCTGCGATTTTATATAATTGACCGTCAGGTTCTTGACAGATACTACCAGGTAGGAACTCAGGTGACGAATGTTATTTTGCTCTCTTTTATTCCAGAGACTTTCAAAAACATCGTGTACAAGTTCTTCAGCTTCTTCTTTTGTGCCGGTCTGATGGTATGCTACGCCGAATAATTTATACCAATAGCGATTGTAGATTTCTCCGAAAGCTTTTTCGTTGCCCTGCTGAAGTAAATCGACAAGCTGTTCGTCAGTAAATAAGTTATTCATGGGATTTGGTACTAATTTAAGTGTAGTCAGCTATCAGAGAGAAATCCCTAAACGATTTTAAATATTCTTCTAATAGTACAAGTAATATTTGAATAATATAATAATTCTTAGTTTTAATGGATATTAAAACAGAGGAGGGATAACGTATTTAACTGGCAAGTAATTCCGGCAGCAAAGCAGCTGTTTTTTCTACGAGTAGGGAATGTCCGCTTTGAAGAATAAAATAACGCTCAATTGGTAGAAGAGCAGACAGTTGCTTCACAGCAGACGGTGGAAGCAATTTGTCATATTTACCGATAAATAGAAATATTTTTATGTGTCTGCTTTCCAGCGTTCGGTAAAGCGCCGGGATATCAAAGTGAAGTTTTCGAAAGGCAACCCAGGAACTGTAAATGGCTAATCTTTTTTCGGGTGTGTTAAGAACATGTTTTGTGAAACGGTATAAGCTGCTGTGCACGATACCAATCTTTTGCAAAGCTCCGGCCGTTTTAAAAAGAATTTGCGGATGTTGCATCAGCCAGCGAAAAAGTTTTCGGGTGGGTGAAAATCTGGAAGCCAGTGTATAAAGCGGATGTTCAGAAACTCCGTCCGGAGCGATGAGGAAAGCTTTGTCAATTTGTTTAGCAAAAGATTCCAAAGTAGCCAGCGCAAACCTTCCGCCCATACTAAAACCGGCAACATCGAAACGGGAGATATTTTCATTTAGGAGAAAGCGACGAATCGTTTGCGTCCAGATTTCTTTTGTAATCAATTCACTTTTAGAAAAGTCAGGAGCAAAAGTTTCGATACTTTTCCCATGAAAAAAAAGGTCAAAAGCGTAGATGGTGTAGTAATAAGATAATTTTTCAGTAAATGGCTGGAAGCAGTTTAAACCGTCCTGCCCGATGCCGTGAAAGGCAAGGAGAATATTTGGGCCATGCCCGGATTTGTGGTAGTGGAGGTTCATCGTTTTCCTACCAGTATAAATTTATACCATATTGCGGAAAACTTGGATCCTTACCAATAATGTCCCAATGCTCTTGTATACTTTGTGCAATAATTAGTCTGTCAAATGGATCTTTGTGAAAAAAATCTATTTGGCTCACTTTCAGAAGATGTGCCGGAGATATATCTAAAATTCGAATTTCTGTATTTGATAATAAGTAGAAAAAATCTTCAAGAGAAGATTTCAGAATGAGTTTTCCCAGGCTAACTTTTATTGAAATTTTCCAAAGTGAAGCGATGCTTATAAACTTTTGATTCTGGGTAGATTGTATTTTATCTCTGGCGCGAACAGAAAGGGAATCGTCACCATCTAAAAACCAGATTAGTGTGTGGGTATCTAACAAATAATTCATGGCATATAATCCTTGAAATCTTCCAGAGGCTCGTCAAAATCTTCTGACATGACGAAATTACCTTTCATCATACCAAATTTTAAAGGTTGCTTTGGTGAGCCGGCGGTAATATGTTTGTTGATCAAAAAATCCACAAAATCAGAAACTTCCTCTTTTAAATTTAGAGGTAGCTTTGATACTCTGTTCATTAAATCAAGCTCGCTCATAATCTTATAATTTGAAAGTAAGTTAGCTAAAAATAAAAAAACCTCCAAGCTTATTCATTTACTGAACAAAATGCCCGGAGGTTTTTACTTTCAACTTTTACGATTCCATCAAATATGCTTTGATAAAATCATTGATATCGCCATTTAATACGGCTTCTGTATTAAATGTCTGGTAATCAGTACGGTGATCTTTAACTCGGCGATCGTCGAGCACGTAACTCCGTATTTGTGATCCCCATTCAATTTTACGTTTGGAAGCTTCTACTTCGGCGCGTGCTGCATTTCGTTTTTCCAGCTCAATCTGATACAGGCGTGATTTTAAAAGTCGTATCGCTACTTCCTTGTTCATCAGCTGTGAACGCTCCTGCTGACAGGCGATCACAATTCCTGAAGGTTTGTGATGCAGACGAACTGCTGTTTCCACCTTGTTCACATTTTGCCCGCCTGCTCCACCCGAACGATAGGTATCCCACGTAATATCAGCCAGGTTGACATCAATTTCGATGTTGTCATCAGCCAGCGGATAGACATAAACAGAGGTGAAGGAAGTATGCCTTCTTGCATTGGAATCAAAAGGAGAAATACGAACCAGACGGTGTACGCCATTCTCTGATTTTAGATTTCCATACGCATATTCACCGCTGATTTCAAGTGTTACCGATTTAACACCGGCCACATCGCCATCCTGCAAATCCACCTCCCGGACTTTGTAGCCGTTTTTCTCAGCCCACATGATGTACATCCGCATCAGCATGGATGCCCAGTCCTGCGATTCTGTTCCGCCGGCTCCGGAGTTGATTTCGATAACGGCTGGCAGTTCGTCGCCTTCTTCACCCATCATTTTCCGGAATTCTATCTCGTCAAGCTTGTCCGAAAGTTTTTTTCCTTCTTCGTCAACCTCCTCTTCGGTAGCTTCTCCGGCATCATAAAACTCCCAGATTGTGTCGAGGTCGTCACGCAGCCGGGAAAGTTCTTCGTATCCGTTGGTCCAGAATTTTAACCCGCGGATTTCTTTCATTGTTACTTCTGCTCGCGCAGAGTCGCCCCAAAATTCGGGCTGAACAGTTTGCTGTTCAAGGTCTTCCAGCTGTTTTTTTCGGTTATCGTAGTCAAAGATACCTCCCCAAAGCCTCTACACGGGCCTTCAAGTCTTTCAATTGCTCTGCTGTCATTTGAAGTTTTGAATTTTTAGTTAAAAAAAATAACCTAATTAATTTGACGATCTGATGTTATAATAATCATTATTGCGGTGCTCTGCACCTCTTGAATTTTCATTCTTTACATTTTCTACAAATATTGCGGCGCTCTGCGCCTAAGACTACTGGCGCAGAGCGCCATAATATTTGTAGAAAAGCAAAGAAACCTTTGACCAAAGGTGCAGAGCTCCGTAATATTGGTCTTCAAGAATAACATCTGACTTATTCTGTCTGTATCAATCAAGGTTTTAAAGTCACAAAGGTACAACAATTCGCGATTACCATCAGGTTCAAACAAATAGGTTATGTTGTCGGTGTAGGCATTCCGGCAAATCGTCTTAACTTTGTACAAATTTTTTGTCAACCCATTTCGTACAAATAAAAATACCAGAAAATGGCTCAAACATATGACGTGATCGTTGTTGGAAGCGGTCCCGGTGGTTATCCCGCAGCAATCCGTGCCTCACAATTAGGTCTTAAAGTAGCAATTGTTGAAAAGGAAAGTTTAGGTGGAATCTGCCTGAACTGGGGGTGCATTCCGACCAAAGCGCTTCTTAAAAGTGCGCAGGTTTTTGAATACATTAAGCATGCAAAAGATTATGGTATCAATGCAGGGGAGTACTCTGCCGATTTCGGAGCGGTAATTAAACGCAGCCGCGGTGTGGCTGACACGATGAGCAAAGGTGTTTCTTTTCTGATGAAGAAAAACAAGATTGATGTCATCATGGGTACTGCTAAAATGAAAGGTGACAAAACGATCTCTGTCACTGATAAAGATGGTAAATCAACAGATTACACAGCCGGAAAAGGTGTGGTGATCGCAACCGGAGCCCGTGCTCGTGAATTGCCAAACATCAAAATAGATGGTCAGAAAGTAATTGAATACCGCAAGGCAATGAGTCTTGAAAACCAACCGGGAAGTATGCTGGTTGTTGGTTCAGGAGCGATCGGAATGGAGTTTGCGTATGTTTATGCATCTATGGGCACAAAAGTGACCGTGGTTGAATTCCTTCCAAACCTTGTACCGGTTGAAGATGAAGATATTTCGAAAGAAATCGCTAAACAATACAAAAAGCTGGGTATCGATACTTACGTAAATTCAACTGTACAGTCGGTAGATACAAGCGGTGCAAGCTGCAAAGTTTCTGTTAAAACACCGGATGGCGAAAAAACTTTTGAAGTTGATATCGTTCTTTCAGCAGCGGGTATTGTTTCAAACATCGAAAATATTGGTCTGGAAGAAACAGGCATCAAAACAGATAAAGGTAAAATCACAGTTAACGAATGGTACGAAACCAGCGTTCCTGGATTTTATGCAATCGGTGACTGTACACCTGGTCCTGCTTTGGCACACGTTGCAACTGCGGAAGGTATTATCTGCGCTGAGAAAATTGCAGGTCACAAAACTGAGGCTCTGGATTACGGAAACATCCCAGGATGTACTTATTGCCAGCCAGAAATCGCTTCTGTTGGTTTTACTGAAAAGAAAGCCCGCGAAGCTGGTTACGATATCAAAGTAGGTAAATTCCCATTCAAAGCGTCTGGTAAAGCGGTTGGTGCCGGTGTTACAGACGGTTTTGTAAAAGTTATTTTTGATTCGAAATACGGTGAGTTCCTAGGAGCACACATGATTGGTGCAAACGTAACTGAAATGATTGCGGAAGTGGTTGTAGCCCGTAAACTGGAAACAACTTCTCACGAAATCATGCGTGCAATTCACCCTCATCCAACAATGTCAGAAGCATTAAAAGGTGCTGTTGAAGCGGCTTATGGTGAGGCGATTGACTTGTAAAATAAAGACACATAGCAGTTTTTTAAAAGTAGAGAGCCCGGAAAGATCATTTCCGGGCTCTCTACTTTTAAAACATTCAATCGAATACGGGATATTATAAACCGGATTTATCCGGCAGAAAAGGAATTGAAGTTCCCAATGCATTATTTAACACAGCTCTGAACACATTCACAGGGGTAATAGAATTATATAATTTATCATATTTCTGATCTGGAAAATATATTGCACAGAAATTTGAATATTGCTCTGCTTTGGTATCTTTAAGCGAATGCCTCATCAAAAACCGGAAACCATGGTCACTCATTACAATAATAATACTGTTTGGTTTTCGGGCCAAAATAAGGTTTACACTATTTAAAGTAAATGTGTTAGAAATTTTTAAGTGATTCTGATAATCCTTAATAATGCCTTGCTCAATATTTATATCTCCAAGATTATTGTTCTCAGGTATGTCATCGTGCCACCTGGCCAGATCAGCATTGGCAAATGCTTTATTTCTAATTACCACATTGCTGTCAAACTGTGCAGAAGCGTTCATCCAGAATGGACCATGAGATATTAGAGAATGTAGATATACAAATTGTGGACTATTTGTCTGCGCTTCTTGGATTAATTCATCCATGGTCCGAAAACCCTGCATTGTTTTTTCATGAATATCATTACTGTTTAATTCTACTGTATGTAAATTTCTTATGAATGTTCCGGCAATACTTCTGGATAAAAAGACGTCGTAATACTCAAATGATGAAGGAGAATAACTTTCCAGTAAAAACGGGGCTGGCTGATTTCCAAAACTAAAGATAGATAGATTCTCAAATTTGTATCCCTTCCCTATTAGACTCTTTGTAAGAATATTGTCCTTGATGGATTTAAAGATGACTAGTAATTCCGGTAATGGATTTCCGAGATAATCCATATTGAGTGAGGACGCAATGGTTTGTAAGGTGAACTTATAATTACTTTTAGATTTTTCAGCAATGTAAAATCCCTTTAAGCGTAGAGAATCTGTCAGATCATTATTTTGAAATCCAAAAAAATGGTGAGTGCTTTGGGGGTTGCTATAACCATCCAAAAGAATGAAATAGATATCCGGTTTAACCTTATACCTTAAAGTTTGCAGTTCAGGAATGTTTATTTTATTATTATGACCTGGATGAAAAATCAGATTGTAAAATTCAAAAAGAGATAATACAGCAAGAAGTATATTTGTATAAGAGGTGAGCGTAGATAATTTTTTTCGTCTTAAATTTATTAGAATCACAAATATAAATAAAAGAGATATTCCATATGATACAAATAGATATCGCTCCCTTATAAATCCAAATAAACTTCTTATTGTATTTACAGAAGGCTCCCAGAGTAAAAAGGATAAGATAATAAATGTGATTAAAACTGAAATAGATGCAGCACTGTTAAACAGCTTTTTCCAAATAAATTGCTGAACTATAACTATTAATATTCCGAGAACACCAGTTATTAATAGAATTTGATAAATTAATTTTACTGATATATTCTCGTTATATAAACGATATGTTTGTAATAAAACAAATAGAACTGCAAGAAATGGGTGTAGATCTTTTTTATTAATAGATTTTTTAAACATAGCAATTATTTTCGTTTCAGAAAATAAAGTATACGAGATGACGGGCTAACTATTTTTTTATCTAATATTTCAAAGTTTTCTTGAAATATTTCTTCAAAACTATCTTCTTCATAATCTTCAAAGATATCGTGCCTGTTTTGCAAAAGCGTTATAACTTTGTCATCATGTTTGGATACAAACTCTATAATAAGAAAATTGCAGAGTTTTGAAAAAATTGAAGCTTGTTTCTGAAGGGGTATTCCGGCTGTAATACGTAAATGATGTATGACGGCCAGGCTCATAACCAGCTCAGGTTTGACTCTATTCAGTAGCGCATCGCGTTCCTTATTTGCCCATCCGTATGAAGGAGTCGGATTGGCAAAATCGATTAAAAGTGGATAAATATTTTTTACCTTATTGATTTTTAGTGACTTGTAATTAATGTCTACACAGGCAGGATCAATATCAAAAGAATAAACCATATCGGTTTTCGTACTAGCCAGTATACTGAATTCTCCATCGTTGGCACCAATATCCAGGATACTTTCAAAACGTCTGGAATCAAGCCATTCGGAAATAATCTTCCTCTTTTTATCTAAATAGCTTTCTTCAGTTGATCTGTCATAATAATCAGCCCATTCAGTTCCTTTTGGTTGCCATTTAACCGACTTTGTAGTATCAACTAAATTATCTGCAAGATTGATCAAAGTTTGTTTTGAAATACCTTTTAACCTGGAAGAGTTAATTCTCTTGTTGTTGTATTTATTGGATATGTTGCTGTGAAGGAACAAATGAATATATAATCCAATTCGAAACTTTGCCTTTAAAGGGAGTAACTTTGAAGCTAAATCCAAAGGAATACCATCTAAGCAAGTAATAAATAACTTATTTAGAGAAACATCTGTATAGCTCATCAGGGCTAGTGGTGCCAAAAAATGCCTACAGAACTGACCATAAGCCTGCCAAGGAGTCCCTTGTTTATAAGATTCAAAAGACAATAAATCAATAAATATGGGCTTTCCATGTTTAAATTGAATGTTATAAACAGATGCATCTTTTAAAACCATATTATAGGATAATGCAGTTTTCTGGATATTGAGTGTTAGCAAAGCGGCATCTCTTAGCATACTAAAGCTCCATTCAGAGGCGTAAGAGATGAACGGTAAAAATTCCGGTTCAAGAACCTTATAAAAAGAATTTTTTTCAGTAAATATGATTTCCTGGTGGTTAATTAATAGTTTTTTATCTACCAGATGTTGATATAGGCCGGAATTGAAAAGATTGTCATAATCCTCTTTATAACTTTTATTAATACCCCTGTATAAACGATTGCCTTCTTTGAAGACTTCTCCGCTGTTGTCTCTAAATGAACTTGGGTGAGACTCATAGGTTGTCAGATGTGGATTCTTCATCAGTATGAATTTCAGAGGTTTTGGACTTCCTTGGAGGGAAAAAAATCGATTTCAAATACAAGAATATTCTTTTAATATAAAAACTGAATCCTAAGAATCCTGCAATTAAAAGTTGTATTAACAGGCTGCCGCCACCTGGATCAAGATATAGGAAAATCATAATTTATTAGTGTATAGTGGTTAATAGAAAATAATGCAGTAGTATTGAAATAGATATTCAATCAGCCTTTGTGAAGATTTCATTCTAATAAAATATTATTGAAACACATATTGTTCAAATTTATTTAATATTTCAATTAGATCTTAAAATAGTTTACAGATAAAAATAATTATACTTCTGTCTGTAAAGATAAAATGTATTATAATTTGATTTTATAATTTTAACTCCCTGTAGTGGGTACCTTGTCAGCAAATGTAATAATATTTTTTATAGAAAATTTAATTGCCAAATAAAATGCATTAATATTTCATTAAATAATAATTTGTTTAATTTATTTGTATAATAGTAATTATGAAAAATTTATATATAAAATTCTAGTATTAGGTAGTTATATATCTGTCGTTAAAATGCTGTATAATAAATTATTATATTAAAATAGTAAATTTATTCTATGACAATTATGTCTGTTATAAATAGAATAAATTTTATTTAGTTGTTGAAAATTTATTACTCTGTAATTAGCTATTTTTTTATAAATAATTTGAATTAATAATTGAGTGAATTTAAAATAAATTGATTGTTGGTTTGCTTAAACCTAAAGAACAACTTATGAATGATGCTTTATTAAAAATTTCTTTGCTCGTCTTGACTTATGAATTTTAGTCAATGACTTAGATAGTCTCAAAACTATATCAGGAGGAGATTAGAAAGCCCTGCATACAGATTCATAGAAATTTGTTCTAGGTATTATCTTTTAGTATGAGCTTCGGAAAATGAACTGTATGCGGAGAAAGATCTTACAGGAATAAAGAATTACAGCGGATTTGGGAAAGTCAGCAGTGATCAACTCAACTGCATCTCCGGTAGGAGCCAGTTATGCTTCATATACTTTATAAAAGAAACAGAAAAGTCAAGGATAATCAGCAATGCGGCAACGGAAATTATCAAAACAGTTTCGTGATTTGTATGTGTTGGAACAAAAGCCAATTGTGACGAGAAAACCATTGGCCAGATATAAAAATTGTAAACTGTTACTGCTTTCAGATTTTTCTTCTCATTGTAATAGGATCCATGCTCACCTGCTAACCGCCATTTTCGGAAAAACCAAAGACAATAAAAATTAGCGGAGAGAAAGATCAACATTGTAATAACTTTAACTGAAAACGGTAAATCCGGGGAAATGAGAATTATAAGGCCCGCAGTCAGAATAGCTGCTAACCAACGAAAAGAAAGAAGATACTGGCGGGTAAATTTTTTGCGAAGGGACTTTCCTAACTTTGTTGTCATATTAATATATCCTGCTTCAATCCTGCAAATGCCTTCTTGTCCTTCCAGATCATTATAAACAGCATTCAGCGAATCGGTAAAGGAGAGTCCATTTTCCAAATAAGAAGAAATTCCTGAAATAAAATGGTCATACACTTCATCACTTACTTCTGCATAATCAGAAGTTGTCGAATTGTCGATGAGGCTGTAAATGGTTTTTTGCTGATCGGTGGTAAGGTTCATAGCATCAGTTTATTTTGAGATCATGAAGTATGACAGGGCTAAGTATAGTCTGAAGCTGGGTAATGAACTCCTGAATTCTGCTTAAATGATTGATGGCATATTCTTTCTGACCCGGGGCAATAGCATAATATTTCCGGGATCGTCCTTCAACAATTTCTGAATGAGAAACGAGCATTCCCTCGCCTTCGAGTTTATGTAACGCGGGATAAAGTGCACCTTCCGTAATCCGCATTTGTCCGGACGTCAGTTCCTTTACATGCTGACAGATCTCATAGCCATACATTCTTCCTTTGGTTGAAAGAAGCGTTAATATGATGGCACTCAGGCTGCCTTTTAGTAAAGAATTAGATTCGTTCATGAAGCAAATTTAGAATATTTATCAATACCTCCAAATCTTAGGTATTAGTTTTGTCGCTAAAAAGTTCTGGCAATCGGTAATGCGGCATCAGTATCTATTTGCTTTAGGATAACCCAGTTTTTCAGCAAAGGTGATTTAGCTGGTTTGAGAAAGTGCAACGGTATAAGCATAATGATTAAAAATAGTTTTGGTAAGAGATAATATTGGTATTTGCTACTATCTAATTCCTAAGAAATAACATTATCTGAAAGTATTTAATTGTGAATAATAATACCTTGATAATTATAAATTTTTCTATTTTTTGAAATAGAGTTTAATATTAGTTTCGCTTTAAAATTTTCATCATTATATTCTATAATCAGCAAATTTTGTGGAATTTCTTCCTGTGTTGGTCCTAAGATTTTTCTGAGCTCTTTTTCTTTTTTTGCAATATCCCAAAACGCTACCTTTTTGCCTTTACGGAATAAGGTTAGTGTAGCACCATAATCATTACTTATAAGTAGAAACTGCTCATTATTAAATTTTACTTTTTCCCAGGTAGAAAAGAAAAATAAGTATTTGAATTCATTGATGTTAATTACCTCAGTGTTAGCTTCTGAGACTGAGAAAGTAGTAAAATTATCCTCATCCGGTATTTTATCCGACGAAACAAATTTTCTGAGATAATTGCTCATTTGATAATGAGAATGAGATACGTGATTTGTACTATTCTTATTTGTTGGAAATGAAGGAAAAAATTTCTGCAATACATTAGAGTCTCTTTGACGAAAAAAATCAATAATTGAGAATAGTTGATCGTAGTCCTTTTGAGGAATCTTCGCAGATAATCCAATTTTATTATTTTTAGTTAGTAGTTTATGAGTAATAAGAAGTTGTTGGAATTGAGTTAATTGACTTCTCTGAGCAATGGAGAAAATATTCCAGGGACCAATGCAAACCAGAACACAAATAATTGAAAGTGATACCGGGATAACCCTGATATCATTCTTTTTCACAAACAGAAAATAAATGGTTATTGCTGCAAGCCAAAAGGTGAGAATGGCTACTAAATAACGATTTTCGGTTATACCATAATCATTGATCCTTCGAAAAATACCAATGCTCAGTAAAATAATAAGTGGTAATAAAGCAAGATAGAACCTGCGACTGTACATTTTAATCCAACGTTCTCCCGGATTATCCCGCAACGGGTAAAGGAGTAGTAATGCTAAAATACCAGCTATTGAAAATGCCAGGGTGAGATAAGCCACACCACCATCAGGTAAGGTCCATTGAAAAAGAATCTTACCCATGTAGGCATACAATATGACTAAATAAACAACTTCCAGGGGAAGCAGGACATATTGGGTAAACACCTTTAATCCAGATGGATAAACTGCTTCCTGTTCAAGATTGTCTAATTGTGTTGGAATTTTACTTAAAAAGAAGATGGTGTGAAAAAACGAAAAAATAAATACTGCCAGATCAGCCTCAATTTCAAATGAAAATTTAATACTAAATAGGAATTTGATGGTTTGAATAGCAATAATTAATCCGACATATAAAGTGGAAGAATAAAGTGTAGCATTAAGAAACTGTAAGAAGAGTATTCTGTTGAATTGCCAGAATCCATTAAGCTCATTTGTGCGCATAAAGGGAGCATAGGAAACCAAGAGATGGGCGCCTGCAAAAAGAATCATAAACCTATAATAGTCGGTTTGGTCTGGCTTCTGTTTAATAGAAAAGTAATATATAGCGACCAGTGCTCCTGTTGCTATCCAGATCATGAATGTTACATTCTTTTTCCAAGATTGCCGTTTAGCTGAAAGGGTAATTGCAATAGCCAATGGAACCGCAAGAAAGCTTATGTACAACAGACGAGTTAAGTCATTGCGTAGAATTTCGTTTTTAGTAGGAGTTTCAATATACCAAATGAAAAGGATTGCTTTTGTAAAGGCAAAAAGTGTAACCAGCTTGTATTTTGAAATGGTATTTGGTAAATCGTTAGTAAATGTGCTAAATGAAGGAATTCTGATCATGGCGATGGAGTGATTGAGGGAAGTTGTAAATGAACAAATTTTATGTGAAAGTTCATATTATTACTCAGGTACAATACACGACACGTTTTCACGTTATTTGCCCAAAATTGCCACCCCAACACATCTGCATGAATCGTTTCCGTTATCTGACTGTCTGTTTGTCAATGGCATTGATTTCTTCTGTCAATGCGCAGCATTTTTCGCTCAGCCGTTTGTTCTACCCTAATGTTACTTTGAAAGCGGATTATACCGTTCCTTCCAGTATGAACGGGACGCAGGATTATGGTATGACAAGAAGCGGATTTTACGGAATAATTCCCATTCAGAGTGAAGTTCAGCTGGGATACAGTTTAAAAAAGAAGCTTGATCTCCGGGCGGTTCATACGGTGATGCTGGCCCAGTTTACACAGATTCAGCCAACTGTCGATGGAATAGAAACGCCGGATAATGGTTATAAAACCCTTTCACTGGGCGTACTTCGCATGTCGGCGAGTATCAAAGACAGGCTTTGGGTTTATGGAGGCGGCCTCGGTGTAACAGAAAGTAATGAAACGTTTTTTGCACCCCAGCCATTTTTCTGGGGTGGCGCGGCCAGGATGCATATTCTGGGCTTACGGACGCAGATTATCTATGGTTCAGCCATTACCTATAATCAAAAGCTGCGTTTTGTACCGGTATTTGGGATTAACAAAGGGCTTGGCGCATGGCGTATTTCGGCACTTCTTCCTTTTATGGTGAATGCCAATTATAGGACCACCAAGTGGTTTAATATTGATTTTATGGCTGGGCTGAATGGTTACAGCGGAGGTTTCCAGATCCAGACACCGGAGGAAAAAATGGTGCGCCGTGAAAGTTACCGTCAGATCAAAACCGGAATTGCTGCCAATGCCCATTTGTTTTCGGCCATCAATATTTCTGTGGAAGCAGGCGTTACAACATTCCGTCAGTTGAGGACTTTTAACAGTGCACGTGAAAACCTGACTTCCTATACGCCTGCGACAACGCCTTACATCGGAGCAAGTGTGCGTTACATTACCGGTCGTTCCGGAATCTCTTCCCGCTTTGTCCGGAAGTTAGGTTTGGGGCAAACAGGAATTAACTGGTAGTTACATCAGCTTTTTCGCCTCTGTTTTTAACAGCTCCTTATCAATAGGCACTACGCCCACAAGTTCGCATACCAAACCTCCGCCTAAATTGGAAATCGCGGCAACGGATTTGGCAGGAAGGCCCAGTGCAACGCAGCAGGCAGCTATACTGATTACCGTATCGCCCGCACCGGAAACATCGGCAATATGACGGATGTGCGCAGGAAGCTTGTGGATCTCATCCTGAAAATCAATAAATACACCCCTTTCGGAGAGGGTTATCAATGCACCTTTTACCTTGAGTGTTTCTTTTAAAAACTGAACAGTTGCTTTCAGTTCTTCCGGATTATCAACATTAAATTCAACTTTTAAACCTTCTCTTAATTCTTTCAAATTCGGTTTAAAAAGGGTAGTATTGTTGTAAGCCAGGAAGTTGCGTTTCTTTGGGTCTACTACGGTAGGCACATTGTGTTCATTGGCAAAGTCCGTAATTTCTGCAATGGATTCTGCTGTTAAAACACCTTTATCATAATCTTCAAAAATAATCACGTTACAGGAAGGAATCAGTTCTTTGGCCTTTGAAACCAGCAGCCCGCTTTCTGTTTTATTAATTGGATTATCCGTTTCTGTATCAATTCGTACCACCTGCTGCGATCCGGCAATGATGCGCTCTTTAATGGTTGTGATGCGGTTTTCGCTGCGGATCAGTCCTTCACAATTTAATCCTTTTGTAGAAAGGCTGTTTTCAAGCAGATCGCCTGGTGCGTCTGTGCCAATGACGGTACAGACAATCGCCTCTGCCCCCAAAGCCTGTACGTTCAAAAGTACATTGCCGGCTCCTCCCAGGCGGTATTCCCGTTTTTGTACATTTACTACCGGAACCGGTGCTTCCGGCGAAATTCGTTCTACTTTTCCCCATACGTAGGAGTCCAGCATCACATCACCTATTACCAATACACGCAGAGAATTAAATGATTCAAAAACCTGATTAATATCCATTACAATTTAATGCTGATTCTATAAATATCCTTTGCCAGGAATTAAAGTTTAGTTGTAAAATGAAGGCTACTTATCTGAAAGCCCTTATTCAGGTATAAACGATGTGCGTTTGCACGTGCTTCGTTCACACCGGAATCAAGATGTACTTCGTCGAAATTTTCCTTTTTGGCGTAATTAAAAATCCATTCCAGCAAAATTCCAGCATATCCTTTTCCTCTTGATACCGGAAGTGTTGACAAGTCATCAATGTAGATGTATTTTCCGCGAAACAGGTTGTAACCTGTTTCAAAAACAGCAACAGCCGATGCTTCACCATTTTCTTCAATAAAAATCATCTGACGGTTATCTGCAAGCGTTTTTTGAACAGCTTCCAGGTAAATGTCGTCCGTTAAAAAAGGCCGCAGTGCCTGTATAGCGCTGCGGCATTTAATAATATCCTCTTCTGTTAGGGCGATCTGAACCTGGGTCATCCTTTATTTACGGGAAATGTAAGGTTGCTCAGATTATGGCCCATCTTATCTCTTTTGGTAAGGAGATAATTGACGTTATGCGGATTGGATGGAATTTCAATGGTAACCGAATCAACGATTTCCAGTCCGTAACCTATCAGTCCGGCCCGTTTCCGGGGATTGTTCGTTATCAGTTTTATTTTAGAAACTTCCAGATCGCGCAGAATCTGAGCTCCTACGCCATAGTCACGCTCATCGCTTGTAAAACCAAGTTCCAGATTTGCCTCCACGGTATCGCGGCCCATTTCCTGAAGCTTGTAAGCGCGAAGTTTATTCAGCAGGCCAATACCACGGCCTTCCTGATTCATATATACGATCACACCTTTACCAGCTTTATCCACCATTTCCATAGCAGCATGCAGCTGCGGGCCGCAGTCGCAGCGGCACGATCCGAAAATATCGCCGGTTACACAGGAAGAATGTACACGAACCAATACAGGCTCATCCTTCTCCCATGTCCCTTTTACCAGGGCGAGGTGCAAATCGCCTGTGTTAATTTGTCGGTAAGCGATTAAGTCAAAATGCCCCCAGTTGGTAGGCATATCTACGCCTATTTCCCTTTTAATCAGCGATTCTTCTTTTAACCGGTATTCGATCAGGTCTTTGATACTTACCAGTTTCAGGTTAAACTTATTGGCGATTTCCCGCAGCTGTGGCAAGCGTGCCATTGAGCCGTCTTCATTCAGGATTTCAACCAATACACCCGCAGGTGACAAGCCTGCCAGACGTGGAAAATCTATGGCCGCCTCTGTATGACCGGTACGACGTAAAACGCCACCTTTTTTTGCTCTTAAAGGAAAAATATGTCCGGGCCGTCCAAGGTCTTCCGGTTTGGTTTCCGGATTCACCAGTGCCTGTATCGTTTTAGCGCGGTCACTGGCAGAAATCCCTGTCGTACATCCGTTTCCGAGTAAGTCAACCGAAACTGTAAAAGCTGTTTCATGCAGGGCAGTATTATTTCCCACCATCATTTCAAGATCCAGTTCCGCGCAACGCTCTTCAGTTATGGGCACACAAATCAAACCGCGGCCTTCACGTGCCATGAAATTGACAATTTCCGGTGTAATCAGTTCAGCTGCACAAACAAAATCTCCTTCATTTTCACGATCCTCGTCGTCAACGACAATGATCATTTCTCCGCGACGTATCGCATCTATGGCTTCTTCAATTGTATCTAACACAGTAATATCACCGTTATTATTCATTAATTGAGTTGATGAAAAATAGTTTCAGACAAAAACTCGTTTTAAAATCCAAAGGTACAGTCTAAATATGGAAATGTTCTATTTTTGGATTCGTAATAGATCAAACAAAGGTTTACGTTATTGCGTTTCAAAGATGCATGGAATGTGAATGATGGTAGAATGTAAACAAAGTTATTAATGAAGGGAAAGCTACTTTTTTTGTTTTTAGTGATAAGTTTCTTATTCTCCTTTATTGAGGTGAGAGCGCAACAACCCTTTTGTGAAAATTCTTTCAAGGGAGCTTTTACAATTGATCCGGGTGAAGGATGTGTGCAAAAACCAGTTACACTAAAAAATGAAATGGTTGGTGCTGACAAAGTTTATTACGTTTATAATTTTGATAAAACTCAAATCGAGGCACCTGCAGAAATAAATCGAACTACTGAATTGTCTTATGTATATCCCAAGGCTGGAACGTATACAATACTTCAAAGCGGTACTGCTAACGCAACTGGCTTTGTTTTGTGTAAAGAGTACAAGGTAAGAGAAACTGCTGCACCGCAGGCTGATATAGTTACCTGTAAAAGCGGAAAAGTAAGACTGACTCTGACAGATAATGACATCGCCAGGGCTTACGATCAAATTGAAATCAACTGGGGAGATGGTACAAAAGCATATTGGTCTAAGGGTAAATCGCTTATTTATGATAAAACATTTTCCGGTACAGTACCTTCCATTGAGTTAAAAGGATTGTATACCAATGGTTTGTGTGACGCGGATATAAAAAAAACGGTACTCAATGGCATGGTAACACCACCGCTATTAAGCAGTATAAAAATAAATATTGTTGAAATGACAGCCGACGGTAAAGCCAGAATAGTCTATACCGGCATGGAGGGAACGTCAACGGAACTATTTATAAATGGCGTATCCACCGGGAAAACCAGTTCACAAAGCGGACCGCAAACGGCTACAATTGAAAATCTGGATCCTAAAAAGGTTTATAAGTTTAAGCTTGTGTCAAAAGATATTTGTGATAATCTGGTGGATAGTCCGGTTGTCAGCAGTGTAGCTTTGGAAAAGGGAGTTTTGGTTGTCGATGAAGCAAATTCACTTACGTGGAATCAGTATTCAACTTCCGGTCAGCCAATTCAGTATCAGCTTTTGAGAAAAATAAACGGATCACAGGATGCACCGGCGCTAGCCTTCACAAGTTCTGCTGCATTGTCTTATCTGGATGACAAAGTTACCTGCGGTGAAAAATATGAATATAGTCTGGTTGTGATTGACGGTGATGTGCGTTCATATTCCGCACCGCTTGTGGTACAGCCTACGTCCTCATCTCCTGAAAAAATACAAAGAGCTAGTATTACTGTTGAAAGTAGTTCTATGATTTCCTCAGCCGTAGAATTATCCGGCGCTGGCTTAACCAATACTTACAATCTCATTATTGAAAGGACAAATGCAGGCACTTCGGATTTTCAGAGAATATCCGGTACAGTTAATCAGAATTTAGTTTATAAAGACAATAACGTAAATACTTCAGAAACTTCGTACTGCTATCGGTTCAGTTATGAAAATTCCTGTAAGCAGACTTCTCCGCCCAGTGATGCGGTTTGTTCTGTTTTATTAAAAAACAATGTTCAGGATATTTCCTGGACAGGTGCATCTCCATTTACATCAGGTACAGCTTCCTATGATCTAATCGAAACCGACGCAAACGGACGGGTTACAAATGAAATACCAAAGCAGCTTGACCTGAGTCATAAGATTGATCTTGCTACACAGTCATCTTCCGGTTTTCAGATTAAAGCATATTCAAGTGGCGGTAATCTGGTAAGCTATTCCAATGTTATTAGTTTGCAAAATGATGCCATTATGTTGGTGCCTGATGCTTTTACACCCAATGGAGACGGAATAAATGAGCGGTTTGAAGTGAAAAGCTATTTTACTGATACTTTCAGAGTGCTGATATACAGCCGCTGGGGAGAAGTTGTCTTTCAGTCTGAAAATGCGCTTGATGGCTGGGATGGTACAGTAAATGGAAAGCCTGCTGCGCCCGGATATTATCTTTATAAAATTGAGGCTTCCACTTCTACACAGCAACAGATTTCCAAAACGGGAAGTTTAATGTTAATTCGGTGATATACAATCTGCTTTAATAATAGCTAAGATTAAGATTATCAATGAATAAATCTATTATTTTTGCAGTTTGCTTTGTACAGAAAAAATCTGTCTTCCTATTTGCCTGATTTTAAGATTAACACACAGTATATGAAACTAAGGCTACCCTCTTTTGTTACTTCGTTTTATTTGCTCCTTTATTCGTCGCTGGCATTTGGTCAGGGAGTTTGTGATATAGGCGGAGGAAATTTTGAGATTACTCCGTCAACAGGATGTGCCCCGCTGACCGTAGCAATTAAAAATAATGTTCCCAATACGATTACGGTTGGATATTCTCCTTTTTATGACGGTTCGGCAAATCCTGCATACTCTAATATTAGTTCGGTAACTTATCCGGCTGGTGAGTATACAATATTGCAGTACGGAGCAATATCTACCGGTATTTTCTCTGCTTGTAAAAAAGTCAAGGTTTACGAAATAAATCCACCGGAAACACAATATTCATCTTGTGGCGGAGGTAAGGTAATATTGATATTAGGCGATAATTATTATTCCAACATCTATGACAAAATAGAAATCAAGTGGGGTGATGGAGAAGTCTTTACATGGACAAGAGGGGAAAGCTTGACTTTTAATCACGTTTATGCAAGCACCTCGTCTAATCCGGTTATTAGTGTTCGTGGATATTATACAACGAATAATGTTTGTAAGAGTGGACTTACAACCTTGGTTCCAGTTTCTTTTCAGCAAGCCAATTTAGGAGGTATTCAGGTTAAAAGTGTAGAAATGAAAGCATCCGGTGGAATAGAACTTACGTATGCCGGAATTACAAGTATATCTACTCAAATTCAATACAGTGCCGATGGGACAAATTATACAACGCACGGAATAAGATCAGCAGGCGGATCGTCTATATTTTACCGAATAGATAAGTTGAATACAAGTCAGGTTTATCAGCTCAGACTGTCTTCCAAAGATTTATGTGGTGGACAGCTGGAATCCGGAGTTGTAACCAGCATGGTAGTGTCGGGTAAATCAGCAGATGAAAAAAACGTAATTTCCTGGAACAGATATCCGGTTGCAAAGGATTTTGTTGAATATGAACTATTGCGTGATGGAATTTCTATTAAAAAGCTGCCAATTGGTGAAACAAGTTTTACAGACGAAGATGTGCAGTGCGGAGACCAGTTTGAATATCAGGTGATTGCCAGGACAAAGGACATCACATCAACCTCTGCACCACTGTCCGTAAAAACTGAAATTGCTCAGCCAAAACCTATTACCGAAGCCTTTGTTTCCGTAGAAGCTGATAATCAGATTGTCATAAAAGCAGCAATTCCTGGTGCAGGGCCTAAGAGCAACTATGAATTAATTATAGAGAAAGCTGAAGCAGGCAGCAGTACATTTAAAAGACTGGTTACACTAAGCAATGAAAATGAATTTAATGATCTGAGCGTAAATACGAAAGAACAGTCCTACTGTTACAGAGTCAGTTATCAAAATGCATGTGGCCAAAAACTTCCTGCGTCAGAACCTTTTTGCAGTATCCTACTAAAAAACAACCTTTCTAACTTTACCTGGAGTGCAGAGAAGCCTTTTATTGAGGCAGTGGGAAATTATGTCATGATTCAGAACGCATTAGGTAGCGGATCCACGGAAGAAATTGATAAACAGCTGAGTACATCTTTTACACCCGCATTAAACAGCAAAAGCGATCTGGAATTTACTTTCCAGGTGCGGGCCAGTTCAGCCAGTGGCGGATTCGAAAGTTTTTCCAATATCGTTCCTTACAGAAGAAGTGCGGGAATTTTTGTGCCCGACGCCTTTTCACCTAATGGCGATGACGTAAATGATCAGCTGCTGGCAAAAGCATCACAGGTAAAGGATTTCAATTTCTCCGTTCTGGATCGCTGGGGGCAGGTTATTTTTCATTCAAAAGATCTTGCAGTGGGCTGGGATGGGACAATTAACGGGCAAAATGCTGCGGTTGGTTCTTATGTATACAAAATCCGGTACGTAGACGATATTAATCAGGAAATTGAAAAAAGTGGTACTTTTATACTTTTAAGATAGGAACCATTATCAAAAAATTAGGTTTATACCTGAACAAATAAATCAGAACAGTATGTTTGGAAATATGGCAGATATGATGGGCATGATGGGTAAAATGAAAGACCTGCAGGCTCGTATGAAAGAAGCTCAGGATCAGTTGGGGACGATCGTTGAAACAGCTGAGTCAGGAGGCGGAATGGTGAAGGCAACAGTGAACGGACAGAAAAATCTGATAAGTCTTGATATTGATAAAGATTTAGTGAATCCCGATGATAAGGAAATGCTTCAGGATCTTATTGTTGCTGCTGTCAATAAAGCATATGAAAGAATTGAGCCTAAAATCAAAGAACATCTTCAAAAAGCAACAGATGGCGTTCTGCCAAATATTCCGGGTTTGGATCTAGGCGGATTCATGAAGTAATTGGTTTTTCATGAATTCTCCACATGTTGCAATTGTAATTCTTAATTATAACGGAAGGCATTATCTTCAGCAATTTCTTCCTGATGTTGTGAAACACTCAGCAGGACATGAAATATGGGTAGCAGATAATGCTTCTTCCGATCATTCCCATGAATGGCTTCAGGAATATTATCCTGAGATAAAAACACTGACGATTTCAGAAAATAAGGGTTATGCCGGTGGTTATAATTATGCACTGCAGCGGATAAAGGCTGAATATTACGTTCTTCTGAATTCGGATGTGGAAGTGACAGAAAACTGGATCGATCCGGTTACATCATTCATGCAGTCAGATGAAAAAATTGCAGCCTGCCAGCCCAAAATACGTGCTCACGATCTCCGCACTCATTTTGAATATGCCGGAGCAGCAGGCGGTTACATGGATTACCTGGGTTATCCGTTTTGTCGCGGCCGTATTTTTGATACCCGTGAGGAGGATCTGGGACAATACGATGATGAGCAGGATGTTTTCTGGGCAACGGGAGCGTGTATGTTTGTAAAAGCAGAAGCATTTCATAAAGCAAATGGCTTTGACGAGCGTTTTTTTGCTCACATGGAAGAGATAGACCTTTGCTGGAGATTGCTTAATATGGGTTACAGAATAACTTATTCGGGCAAATCGACCGTCTACCATGTAGGAGGTGGTACACTTCATAAATCCAATCCAAGAAAAACATTTCTGAACTACCGTAACAATCTGATTATGCTTTTCAAAAATCTTCCAAAAGGAAGGCGCTGGAAAACAGTAATCTTCAGATTGATACTTGACGGGGTATCAAGTGTTCGTTTTATGGCAACCGGAGCATGGCCGGACGTTTTGGCAATTCTTCAGGCACATTTTGCTTTTTACCGTATGATTCCTTCGCTGACCAAACGACAGAAACGATCAACTTTCAGAGCGCCTTTGTATTACAGAAGTGTAGTATGGGAATATTTTGCGTTGGGAAAACACCGCTTTACGCAGCTTACAGGAATAAAACCGCCTATAACTCCCAAATTGTAGGACTGTTATGTCTTCGCCAATGCTGACGGAGTTCCAGCCAGAATGCTAATACCAGATAGAGAATAATTGGGGACCCGAAGGTCATGAAGGTTGCGTAGATAAAATACCTGCGAACGCTGCTTGCAGGGAAATTGAGTTTTTCTCCAAGCTTTGCGCACACACCAAATATCTGATCTTCTACGAAATAGCGGAGTCTGTTCATATCCTATTTTATAATAATTACCTCATATTTAGCAATTTTCCCAGTCAATTGCAATTATTATCTTATCAGCAGGTTAGAATCATCACGAAAAAGCAAATTACCGTTAACTCTTAAAATTTCAAATTATTTAATCAAATAAATTATTTTACGCACAATTTTTGTTTCTTTGTGACTAAGGAATTTGTAAGTAGTTCATTATTATTAAGATGTCTTGATTAAAATAGCCAAAATTTCTTCTGTTATTCGGTTGAGCCTCCCTCAATTGTTTGGCACAGCTTTTTTGCTGTAAAATGAAAAGTTACAATTCTGATGTATTTTCACCTTATTTAATTTTTTATTAACAACATTATGCCAACAGGTACTGTAAAATTTTTCAATGAGGCTAAGGGATACGGCTTCATCGTTGAAGACGACACAAACAGAGACATCTTTGTCCATGTGACAGGATTGGGAGGACTTACTATCCGTGAAAATGACCAGGTAGAATACGAGGTTGTTGAAGGAAAAAAAGGTCTTAACGCTGTGCAGGTAAAAAAGATATAATCATATTTTTTTTGCAGAAACCAAAAATCCCACAGTTTGCTGCGGGATTTTTTGGTTTATTAGTATTAATTTATTCTACCCAACTTTTGATGTCGTCCAGGGCAGGCATTTTCTCATCAATCTTTAATTTCTTACGCATTCCGCCCAGGTCATTAAATATTTTATTCGGGCTTGCCGCTTTAAGTTGCTCAATCGTCATTATATTCATTTTTTGAAGAGCAGGCACCCAAACCAAAGGAACACCTGCAGCCAGGTAATCTGCTTCTTTCGCGATTTCCTGTTTTTTCTCAGCCCGCATCTGCGGAAAGAAAATCACTTCCTGAATACTGGAATTATTGGTAAGTAACATGGTTAAACGGTCAATACCAATACCTATACCCGATGTTGGCGGCATACCATATTCCAGAGAACGGAGGAAATCATCATCCATTTCCATGGCTTCGTCATCTCCACGTTCCTTTAATTTAAGCTGATCTTCAAAACGTTCACGTTGTTCAATCGGGTCATTCAGCTCGGAATAGGCATTTGCTATTTCCCTGCCGTTTATAAAAAGCTCAAAACGCTCTACCATTCCGGGTTTGCTTCGGTGCTTTTTAGTAAGCGGCGACATTTCAACAGGATGGTCCGTAATAAAGGTTGGCTGGATAATGTGCTCCTCCACTTTCTCTCCGAAAATCTCATCGATCAGTTTGCCTTTGCCCATGCTTTCGTTTACTTCCATTCCCCACTCACGGCATTTTTCGCGAATCGAAACTTCGTCAAGTACTTCCACATTGAGGCCGGTATACTGATGGATGGCATCCGTAATACTTAGTCTTGGATAGGGCCCGGCAAAATCCAGCTCTGTTTCTCCGAATTTAGCCTTTGTAGTTCCATTGACCGCCAGTGCAACGCGTTCCAATAACTCTTCTGTCATGCGCATCATCCATAAATAGTCTTTATAGGCTACATACAGCTCAACAGTTGTAAACTCAGGGTTGTGCGTGCGGTCCATTCCTTCGTTGCGGAATAGTTTCCCAAACTCATAAACACCTTCAAAACCGCCAACGATCAGACGTTTCAGGTGAAGTTCGGTAGCAATGCGCAGAAACAGATCCATATCCAATGCATTGTGATGCGTTTCAAAGGGCTTTGCAGCTGCTCCTCCATGGATACTTTGTAAAACCGGTGTTTCTACTTCCAGCCAGCTTTTGGAATCGAAATAAGATCGCATGGTTGTAATGATGCGCGCACGTTTTACAAAAATGTCACGTACATCCGGATTTACGATCAGGTCGACATAGCGCTGCCGGTAACGCAGCTCAGGATCAGTAAAGCCATCGTATATGTTTCCTTCTTCATCCCGTTTCACAACCGGAAGCGGGCGAAGTGATTTATTTAAAATCTTAAATTCTTGAACATGAACTGATATTTCTCCGGTTTGTGTCGTAAAAACAAAACCATTTATACCAATTATATCGCCGATATCCAGCAGTTTTTTAAATACGGTATTGTAAAGTGTTTTGTCTTCACCAGGACAGAGATCATCACGGCGGAAGTATAGCTGTATCCGGTCGGTGCTGTCCTGCAACTAGGCAAAGGCAGCACTTCCCATGATCCGGAAGCCCATCAAACGGCCAGCCATAGATACGTTTTTGTAATCTATCTTATTATTTTCGTAGTTTTTATGAATGTCAGCAGCGTAAGTATTTATCAAAAATTCCTCAGTAGGATAGGGCTCAATACCCATCCGCATCAATTCTTCACGCTTTTGCCGGCGTAATATTTCCTGTTCGCTTAATAGCATTTTATTGACAGTATTTTATGATCATGAACTCTTTAACTATAAAATAGTGCGCAAAACTAGCATTTTTTGCCGTGAATAGCGAAATTGACAGGCTTACATATCGGACTAATTTAATATCCTGTATTTCGTGGCACGTTATTAATATATTTTTGTTATGAGGACTGGCCACATGTAAAACTTTTTAGCGGCCTTTTAATAATTCCTTCCTTTACATGTTTGCTAAATTTTTAAAAATTGCTGGTATTCTTGCATTGTGCGGGCTGCTTCTTTTTGGGGCTGTGGAAATCTGGCTGAATCGTAATAAGGAAATGCTTTTTCGTAAAGTTCAGGAAGTAGTTAATGAAAACCTGAATGGGAATCTGGAAATAGGTGATTTCAGGTTCCGTCCTTTTTCGGGAGGTTTCGGGCTTAACTTTACCTTAGCCAATGTTAAAATTACTGATACACTTTACAACGTTCATAAAACTGCATTTCTGGATGTTGAACTGATCCATGCAGCACTGGACTTCAACGGTTTCTACAAAGGGGATATCAAAATCAAAAATCTGGTGATGCAGAATGGAAGCATGAGAATGTTCGTCCGTAAAGACGGCTATTCAAATATGTCTATTTTTAAATCATCTGAAACCAAAAAAGATAAAAAGGATTCCAAAACCAATGACGGGCTGGTAAATAAACTCGGACATGTCCGTTTTATAAATTTTGCGGTGAGTTTTCTGGATTCTACAACAGGGAAAGGCTATGGCGCTGTATTTCGTGATGCTTCCAATCACGTTACGGTTACCGATTCAACCACCAATGCAACTTTTGCCGGGTCCATATATTTTAACGGACTGATTTTTAAACCTGAAAAAGGTGGTTTTCTGATGAAGCAGGAAACGAATATGAATCTATCGCTGGCCTATAACCCGGATGATAAGCGGCTCACCATATATCCTTCTGTACTGGAGACCAGTAAACAGGATCAGATCAATATCAGCGGAATTTTCGACCTTGCTGATACGGTAAAGACTTTTAAATTAAGTTTTGAGGCTAAGAAAATAGCCGTCGATAATGCGTTACCCCTTTTACCCAAGATCATCAGGCAGCAGATCGATTCAATCGGGATCCATACACAGGTTGATACCGAGGTAAGAATCATAGGTGAATTATCTCCCAGAAAGCCAAGGGTAAACCTTCATTTTAAAACTGTCCCTTTTCAGTATGATCTGCCGGTAGGTTCTTTAAAAAAGGTAGTTGCAGAAGGATACTACACCAATCAGGGTGATACACTTAAAACACCCGGACCGGAAAATGCCCGATTGTCGGCACCCAATGTGCATGGTTTTTTTGAAACAATTCCATTTAAACTGAAACTTGCTGTAAATAATTTTATTGATCCGAGAGCCAATCTGGATGGTGAAATTCATGGTGATTCTACAAACATGGATCAGCTGCTTGATCCTGCCCGCTATCGTTTTAAGAATGGAAAGGCGAAAATATATTTTTATTTTTCAGGAAGTCTTAAAAGATTTTATGACCAGAAACTCGATAGGTTCAATGGAAAAATAAACGGGAAAGTATCGTTGCAAAATATTTCTATGGACTATCTTCCCCGGCAGGTTCATCTGAAAAAGATAAACGGCGAGCTGGCCTTTAATGAAAAAGCGTTTGTTTTTCCGGATCTGAGTTTTTCTGACGGGCAGAATATGCTCTTTGTACGTGGTAAGGTAATGGATCTCATTCCGTATCTTTTTGGTTCTCCAAAGCCACTGCGAGCCGCTGTTAATATCAATATCCCTTCCTGGAAACTGAATTGGCTCGAAACGTTACTTGCTCCGAGAGAAAATGTTACAGCCAGGAAGAAAAAGAAATTAAAACTTGCAGATTTGCTTGATGATGCAATTGATAAAATCGAAATTACTGCAAAGCTGAATTCTGCCCAGATGAAATATAAAAAATTCTCTGCAACGGATGTAAAGGGAGAATTTACGGTAAAGGATAATTCAATACGGATTGAGTCTTTTGTAATGAATGCATTTAAAGGGGCGAAATTGCGCGTGTCCGGTGAAATGGATAATTCTGGTTCGAATCCGCTTCCGCACCTTGCGCTAAGAGGAAATGTCAGCAATGCGGATGTAAAGACCCTTTTTAATTCATTTAATAATTTTGGACAGCAGACCATTACTGACCAGAATCTGAAAGGCAGGCTGAGCACTGAATTTAATTTTGAAAGCCGGTTAAGTAATGATGTAAAGATTGTACCTGCATCCATGAAGGGAAAGCTTCACATCAACCTTACAAATGGTTACATCAATAATTTTGAGCCGTTTTTAAAAATGAAGCGTCTGGTTTTCAAGAGAAGAAACTTTGAAAGCGTACAGTTTGCACCAATTACTACAAATTTCAGGCTGAATGGTCAGGAGATTGAGATAGAGCCGATGGAAATAGAGTCGAATGTAGTGACTTTGTTTATTGACGGGGTATACAGTTTTGGTAAAAAAACGGATATCAATATTGAAATTCCTTTGAGTAATTTGAAAAAACGTGATTCGACATACGTTCTTGACCCAAATAATCCTGAGAAACGCGAAGGTTCTAAGATTTTCCTGAAAGCCATTGATGAAAACGGTGAAGTAAATATCAAACTGGCATTCAGGAAAAAAGATCGGAAAGATAAAAAAGACAAGGAGAAATAACTTTATTTAAGCAACTTCATTGCTGAACATATAGCCTACGCCTTTCAGTGTTTTGATGTAGCGGTCGCCCAGTTTTTCCCTTAATTTCCTGATGTGCACATCTACTGTTCTTTCCAGAACATAAATATCTGCTCCCCAGATCTTTTGCAGCAGTTCGTCCCGGTTAAAAACCTTATTGGGAGTTTGGGCCAGGAAAAACAACAGTTCAAATTCTTTTTTAGGTAATACCGTAGATTTTTCTCCTTCCTGTGTAACTGTATAATTTTTGCGGTTGATGATCAGATCCAGTATTTCGATCTGGTCGCCGGATTCTGCTTTTTGTGCTTCTCTGCGGAACAGCGCATTGATCCTGCTCATCAGCGCACGGGGTTTGATTGGCTTGGTGATATAGTCATCCGCACCTACTTCAAAGGCCGCAACTTCTGAATATTCCTCAGAACGTGCCGTTAGAAACAAAATATAGGTATTTTTAAGATCGGCGTTCTGGCGAAGCATTCTGCCGGTTTCAATACCATCCATCTGTGGCATCATGATGTCCAGCAATATCAGGTCCGGTATAAATGTTTTCGCAATTTCAATTGCCTTTTTGCCATCAGAGGCGGTCAGAACAGAGTATCCTTCCTTTAACAGGTTGTATTCCAGCAGTTCTACAATATCGGAATCGTCATCAACTACTAATACTTTCGGTGTAGCATGTATAGTTTTTGCGGTGCTCATTTTGTCTAATTTGTTAAATCGGATTCGAAATTAACAGATGTGATTATCACATTATATGTTTTGCAACTTTATTAACATAAACATAATATCAGCGGCGAGTAATATGGAAAATCTGTCCCTGTTCGTTGGTAAGCATCATGTCGGAATTATTCAGAAAGATAAGTGCTTCTGCCTGCTTTTTTACTAACCGAAAACAGCCCGTGGGAAGTTTAAAGTCAATTTTGCCATTCTCAATGGCAAAGAGTAAAACTTTCCCATAAGTAAGCAAAGCAAAGGTTTTGCCATCCGGGCTAACATCTGCTGAAGTAACCTGAGTTTCAACCTGTATGCTGTCAACAGGCGAAAGTGTATAGTCTCCCGGTTCGGAGGGCATTTGATACAGTCTGACGTAACTGTCTGATTTAAAGCCTTTTTTGGAAAACAAATAGAGATGATTGTTGCTGTAAAAGAAAGCTTCACAATCATAGATCATTTTGGCAGGTACAGGAGGAAATGCTTTTTGACTGGCATAACGAAATGTTATTTTTTCAGCAGAAGGCTTGTCGGCTGGCAGTTTATAAATATCAAGTGTCTGCCGGTTGTTATCATTATTGCCAAAGTCTCCGATGTAAAGTGTGCCGTTTTCTTCCCGGGCAAGATCCTCCCAATCGATATTTTTTGCTCCGGTAATTATTTTAGTAGACAGTAGTTTACCTGAGGCATCGATCTCATACAGTTCTGGTTTGCCGCCACTGTCATTATGTGTCCAAAACGAGTTTTTCTTATCACTTCTGGCTAATCCTGAACTTTCCGTGGCATTTTTAGGAAGCTTGCCAATGGTACTGATGGAGTATTCTGACTTTACTTTTTTAAAACCATTATCCTTCTTGTCAGAGTCACAGGTGGCTAATACCGTTTTTATGGCAAGCCAAAAATACATTACTTTATTCATGAATCTGACTTTGGATTTTTATCGAACCGATTAATTAATTACCGGTCTTTACTTTTTCAACGCTGATACCCACACTTAGAATAAACGGTAAGGGATTCTGCCGCATGGATTGTGAAAGCTGGAAGACATACGTTCCGGAACGCGGGAAACTATAATTTTTTACAATGGGCACTTTATGATCAAATAAGTCCCCTAAGCCTTTTCCATAAGGCTTGCCCGTTACTTCATTCGAAACAAAAACTTCTTCCAGTGTATTGGAAATGACTTGTCCGTTCGGAGCAGTCATCTTTCTGGTCAGATACAGGTTATAATAGGGATATTGAAGTGTGTTCCGGAAAAGATAATACACATTATACCGGGCTGTGGTATCTTTAATTTCAACCTTGAACTCCGGTTTATTTTTAATATACCATAATCCGTCATCAAAGTCTTCATGTGCTTTATAAACGACGTTGTCATCACAGGAAGACATGAAAAATACAAAGAACAACGCTGCTATAATCTGAAATACCTTCATCCGGATTCAATAAGTAAACACAAATCTAATTAAGTTCTATCAGATTATGCGCTGGGCTGCTCTAAGAAATAGCGGTTCAGCCAGGTATTGGAAGCCTGCGTTTTCCAGCGTTTCATCCACTGGGCTTTGGTAGCAACCTGGTTGTCAAAAATAACGGTTGAGGACGTCAGTGCTTCTTCGGTTACAGCCTGCTTGATTTTCGGAACAGGAATAGTTTGTACAACTCCGTTTGCATCAAAATAGGCCAGAGACCGGTCAAAGAAATCGATATTCATCTGGCTTCCGATCTGCTGCAGCCAGTGAACTGATTTGTCAATGGAACATCCGCTTGGCAGTTCATCCCGCTCGTCCACACCAATTACGATAAAGCGGTTTTCAAAAACTTTACCGGAAGCGGTAAGCGGCTTGCCATGTGCTTCCCAGGTATCAAGTGCGGATTTCAGTGTTTCGGTTATGGTTCCGGTTTCTTCTTTTGTAAGTTCCCGGTTAGCCTGATAAATCCAGATACGGGCTTCAAAATCCAGATCGCTGAATGGTATATACATTTCGTAGTACTTTTAATTAATTACAACGGTCATTTCGCCTTGGTTCGTTCTTTACAAACCTTCTGCCTGCGCAATCAATTCCGCAAGGTCATAAATTTTTACGGAATCTTCCTTCTCCTTGTTTTTAAGTCCGTCGGTCATCATTACCATACAAAACGGACAAGCGACGGCAATCGTATTTGCGCCTGTTGCCAGCGCTTCTTCAATGCGTTCAATATTAACATCTTTTTTGCCAGGTTCAGGCTCCTTAAACATTTGACCGCCGCCGGCTCCGCAGCAAAGACCTTTCACCTTGCTGCGCTTCATTTCTACAAGGTCCGCATCCAATGCTTCAAGAACGTGACGTGGAGCTTCGTAGATGTCATTTGCACGGCCAAGATAACAGGAGTCGTGAAAAGTGATCTTCCGGCCTTTAAATGGCTCTCCACCCTCGATTCTTACCCTTCCTTCGTTAATCAGTTGCTGCAGATATTCCGAATGGTGTATTACTTCATAATTTCCTCCCAACTCAGGGTATTCATTTTTAAGGGTATTGAAGCAATGCGGACAAGCTGTAACAATTTTTTTTATACCATACATATCCAGTACCTGAATGTTGGACATGGCCAGCATCTGGAAAGTAAATTCATTTCCGGCTCTGCGTGCAGGGTCTCCCGTGCAGCTTTCTTCGGTACCTAATACAGCAAATTTTACACCCGCTTTGTTTAGTATTTTGGCAAATGCAATAGTCACTTTCTTGTACCGATCGTCAAACGAGCCCGCACAACCTACCCAGAACAATATTTCAGGTACTTCGCCACTGGCTGCCATTTCGGCCATTGTGGATACTTTATATGTTGTTTCAGACATAGTTAATTGAAATCTAATATTTATAAACCTTAAAACCTGGATTCGGTTTCTCAGGGTCATTTCACCTGATCTGCCCAGTTAAATCTGTCTCCCGGTGAAAATTTCCATGGAGCCTGGCTGGTTTCCATATTCTGAAACATAGCATTCCAGGAGCCTGGCGCCTTGGATTCATCCATGACCTGATGTCGCCTGAGCTGTAAAATAATATCAAGCGGATTGATCAGTATCGGACATTCCTGAACACAGGCATTGCAGGTTGTACAGGCAAGTATTTCTTCCTGGCTGATGTAATGACCCATAAGCGATTTCCCGTCGTCCACAAACTTGCCGTCATTTGCCTGCATGTTTCTGCCCATATCTTCCAGCCTGTCACGTGTATCCATCATGATTTTTCGGGGTGAAAGTTTTTTGCCGGTGATATTGGCCGGGCAAGCTGCTGTACAACGACCGCATTCGGTGCAGGAATAAGCGTCCATGAGGTTCTTCCTGCTCAGGTCTGTCACATCCTTTGCTCCGAAACGATCAGGTACAGCACTTTCTGCACCTTCCGCCGGCGAATCCAGTCCAAGCATAATTTTCACCTCTTTGGTTATTTCCGGCATGTTGTGCATTTCGCCTTTTGGTATTAGCCGGGCAAAATAGGTATTTGGAAAGGCAAGTATGATATGGAGATGTTTGGAATAAGTTACATACACGGCAAATGCAAAAATACCGAGGATGTGAACCCACCAGGCAGCGCGCTCGTAAATAATCAATGCTGTTTCATTCCATCCGGTGAAGAGCGGTTTAAGAAACCTACTGAAGGTAAAATCCCCGGTGACCGTATAATGCGCACTTCCCATGTCCTGCAAAACACTATCTGCTGTATTCATCGTAAGTATGGCGATCATAAGCACGATCTCAAAAATCAAAATCACCTTTCCGTCGAGTGCGGGCCAACCATTCATTTCGCGATGGTGGGATGGCTGCAGACGTTCTGTTTTTGTAAGGGTTCGTCTGGCCAGAAAAATAATACAGGCAAGTAAAACAGCAATCGCCAGAAATTCAAAAAAACCGATCAGGAATCGATAGGAGGAACCCAGCAGAGGTGCAAAGAGCCTGTGTCTACCAAGCAGGCCATCCAGTACAATTTCCAGTACTTCGACATTGATCAGCAAAAAGCCTGCATACACAGCGAAATGCAGAATGCCAATGAGCGGGCGGTCAAACATTTTCTTCTGTCCAAAAGCAATTCGAATCATGGTAGAAAAGCGTTTTCCGGGCTGATCTGACCGATCTTCTGCTCTACCAAGACGGATTGTATTCTTAATGATATTTATTCGCCTGAAAACCAGCCATCCCACGGTTCCCAAAACAGCTGTAAAGATGATCTGCTGGATTATTTCCATTGAGATTAATTTATTTGTTCATGGTGAAGTATTATAGTATGCAAGCATACTAATAGCAAATATGGTAAAAATGTATGTTGAACGGATATTTTAAGAAATAAAAATTTATTTTTAAAAGATAAGTATAAGGTTATCAGTATGCTAAGTCAATTGTTTTTGGTTGAGCGAAATTATTTTTAAATTATTTTCATGAAAATGTTTGTAAAGCAAATTCAAACTTCTAGTTTTGCAGTCCCAAAGGGAACCAATTGAGCCTGGTGATGTAGCTCAGTCGGTAGAGCAAAGGACTGAAAATCCTTGTGTCGGCGGTTCGATTCCGTCCATCACCACCTGAAAATCAAGCCGTTACGATGAAAATTCGTAACGGCTTTTTTCTTTGGTACAACATAGGTACAACAATGAATTTTCAGCCCTATTCAGATCAGATCACAGCGGGAACTGTGATTAACTGAGTGCTATGGATATATTCGACTGCTTTTTGAGCATGTGATGCAGCGGCAAAGATTAAACGCTTATCGTTTTTCAGAGCTTTAAGCCAGGATTTGATATAAGCGGCGTGCTGTTCTTCCGGCATAGGTTCAAAACCGAGATCAGCGGCCAGAAAACAGGCTCCCAGCTCAGCAACAAGTTCTTCTTTCGCATAGCCTTCATCACCGTATTGTTTTCTGCCAAAATCACGGTTAAGGCGTTTAGGATGTTTAGTCCAGTGGGTGATTTCATGGGCGAGGGTCGCATAGAAGCTAGTGGCACTTTCAAAGCTTTCAAACGGCGGTATTTGAATTCTGTCTGTACTTTGATTATAGGATGCCTGCGTGCCTGTATAAATATCTGCCTTAGTCTGGGTGAAGTAAAATTCCAGTTCTTCATTGCGCTGTTCAGGATTACATACGGTAATCTCTGGAATTTGGTAGAAAGCTCTGGGCAATCCATCAATTTGTGCCACATTGAAAACAGTGTATGATTTCAGGAAGGGAATTGAAGTTGTTTTGGCTTCGTCGCCTTTTTCATCTTCTTTTACTATCCGGTCAGCATAAACAATTTGTGCGCCTTTTTCTCCTTTGCGCACGGTAGCTTTCATTTCAATTGCTTGCTTAAAAGTCATCCAGTGGGGAAGGGCGTATCCTTTTTCTGCTGCGGTTCCCCAAAGAACAAGGGTGTTAATGCCTGTATAGGGAATATTGTTCCATCTGAGAGGCCGCATGACGTGGCCTGATAGATGTTCCGAATGCCAAGGTTTGCGCCATGTCAGATCGCCTTTTTCAAGGTCTTCAATAATTTTATTGGTAATGCGTGCATAGATATCATTTTGAGATTGGGTCTCTTTTGCCAATTTAGGCTCCTTTGATTTACGTTTGTATGATTTGGTGGTTGGTTTTTTGATAGGTTTAGTCATTGTCAATTCTCCGTAGGTTGGGATTACGGGGATTGAACAATCCGGCGTTAAGGCGATTGAGCCAGCAGGAATTTTGGTTGGGCGGGTGAATGGCGAAGCCAGAGGAAAATTCTTGTTGGTGGAATGAGCGCGGCGGATAAATCTCCGTCCTTAATCCTGATCTGCTCTGAGATGAATTGACATGACGCGGCCAAAACCATCCCTTCACAAATCAAGATTGAAAGAACAATGGATAAATATGGTTATTTGAGAGCGTCGCAAGATTTCATCTGATGCACATGCCAGTCATTGACATCCTTATGGGGTGCATAGACAGGATTCATCCTGACATGTTTTAAGGCTTCTTCGGTTTTGAAAAATCTATCCAGAATATCGGTTGCTTTTATTCCGGCAGTGTCATTGTCCATCCATGTGTAGGCGAAACGGTAGCCGTAATTATGGATGTAAGGCAGGGCTTGTCTGAGGCACGTAAGTGAATTCAAGATTATCACATCATCAGGGAACCGCTTGCCGTTGCGCTGGGTGATCGTAGAAAGATAATCCATCATGTTTTCAAACAAGTGAATGCCTTCCGGTTTAATAATCCGTCCACGGATAAATGTGATAGCCTTGGGTCGTAAACTTCCTTTGATAGCAGGATTACGGATTTCAAAGCCGCCATACTCATTTTTTAATCCAAGAGCTAAAAAGCTTTTGTCCGTAAGTTTGTTGTGAACATGAAGCTCTTTGAGATATTGTTTGGCAAAACTTTGCGGGATACCACGTTTTTGGAGATAATGAATAAGGCCGATATTGCTGATAGATTTCTTTGATTTCAGCATTAGGACGGAATCTTGCTCGTCAAAGCTTTTTTCCAGAAGTTCCGGGATGGATGCAATGCCAGACAGGTATTTAATCCAGCGTAAGGCATCAATAACCGTATGTTCTTCGTTCTGCCGTTCCAGATAGATGCATACGAAGGTTATTAAATTGCCGCCTGTACCTTCGACACTATCAAACCAGAAATTTTCTGGGATGTTCACAATGAAGCTTGGAGTTTTCTCTTTTCTCCAAGGAGATAAATAATACAGCTTATTTGGAGTAACCTTTTTAGGGTAAATATTAATCTTGCTCAGTATTTCGGAAATAGGTATATGTTTCGCATGTTCGATGTTCATTGCGATCCTCACAGAAAACGGTGTTGATTGAACTAGGGAAGGAGAAGTTTTAGTAGAACTTTTCTTTCCCGACTTTTATTGGCTTATGCGCTGCTCAATAAATTTATCCAGATTTGAACGGCGATAGCGGACAGCTCGACCAACTTTTAAGGGCTGTAAATCGTACCGTTTTAAACAGTCCCAGACAGCCAGTGTTCCTGGTGAAATGTTTAAGTAAGCCGCAGCCTGCCTCCGGTTCAACAGTGGTTCTGGTGATTGTTTATTTGGCATGTGAAATATTCCTTTCAAAAATAAGCAACGCCGAAAACATATGTTTTTCGGCACCGATGGTGTAATAAAGGATTTTATTCGGCGGCGTCAATACAACCACGGATTGATTAATGAATGATAAACACTATTTATGTAGGGGTATGATACATTTTGTGCAAATGACGGTAGATGCGGTTCGTGCTTTGTGGAGTCGCAGCTGTGAAAGGCGGTTTTGGAGAGACACTATTTTACCTGACCTGCTAACTTTTACTTAGTGGGGCAATATTCTTCGTTACAAAAAACGAATTTTGTCTATCTAAACTCCTCAACCCGTGATTTGCATATCTGCAACATTTCTTCGACGAGCTTTTTAGCCATTTCAGGATAGTCAATTCCATCAGGGAGAGTCATTTGCGGAAGGATATGCGCTAGCTTATTCAATGTGTCATCTATCATATTTTCTGCATCAGCTGCTCTCACACCCATTGTGGCGGCGACCATCATAAAATCTTTTCGTTTTATCCGGTTCGCTTTTCCGTTCAGCTTAATTGCCATTGTATCATTTTTGAGATTTGGAAATACAACAGTTGAAACAAGATCGTATATCGGTGCCATGCGGATTGATTTAAATGCTTTTTGGCCTGATAAAGCGACTTTGAGAACCGCAATATTTTTGAGGTGCATATCGCCATCAGCTATAAGCCATGCAAAAAGGGCTCTCTTTAATAACGTGAGCAGGTCTTCTATTGGGGATGTTGAAATCCCCCGTAATGCCTTTCCAGCCTGTTCGATTGTTCCGTCATACTTACCCGCTGCTGTCAAATCCAGAAGCGAACAAAAATCTTCAAGTGCTATAAGCCTATTGTCAGACTGCACATGACGAATGTCAAAACGCTCTACGATGAGAGCGGGAGGCATGCCATCAGGCATTTGGACAAGCGCAAACTTGGGAGCTTCAAAGCCAATATTTTTGCCAAGCGTGAGAGACATAAACTCAACTATTGGCAGATATTCGAACCCGCCAGTTCCGGCAGGTTTAAGAATATGCGTAAATGGCAAATGAGCACTCGGCTGCAAAATACCTTTTTGATCAAGTGACATGGGTGCTTTTATCTGTACACCAGACAGGCGAGGGGTTTCAGCGTTCTTGTAAATATTTGCCAAATTCCGCTCGAAAGACGTTTCGATATTATCTCTGCTCGGTCCATTATATTCTCCTGTAAAGATACCATTACGAGAAAAGTGGGAGAGTTGAACTTCCAATAGGTCTACTGGTAGTTGCTTTAAGTCCTTTTTGTTATCTGTAACTGTGATGTTTGACATGTAACGCTTACCGGAACGCAACAGTGTACGCTCATCGTCGTCTTTCAAAATATTTTCAAGCCATCCTTCGGGAAGCAAGGCACTTATAAATGGCGGTAATTTACCGGGTATTGTTTGTCGAACAAGAGGCAGGTGAAATCCTCTTTCAGCGCGCCAGTACCATTCAAAACCGTCATGAGATAATGTCCCTATTGGGTTTCCGTGCCAGGCAACAATCAGGTCAAAACTCGCTTCATTTTGTACAGGAGATAATTCCAGCCCTTGTTTGAGATACCGTTCAGCTTGTTCGCCTTCCCAGAACCACTCATTTTTTCGGGCAATGGCCCATAAAGCATCAGCGGTTTTTTCCGGGGAGCCGAATTCGTCAATGATCCGTTTAGCCATTGTGGATCGCATTGCCGCATCAATGGATGCACCATGTTCACTTTTTCGTCGGAAAGATTCCAGAAAGCGCTGTCTGATTGATGATACCTCGATCTTGAATTCACCCATGCCGTCATCGATGATACCAGGGGCGGTTGAAGAGAATTCCGGGGCTTTATTCTGAACGATTTCCAGATTCCGTAGTCTGGTTCTTTGAGACCTCACACCACTAATGAAGAGTTTTCCATCAGCAGTAGGGCCTAGTAATACAGCACTTGCAGCTGACAAATACGCCTTTGGATAAAGATATTTGGCTATCCTGACTGAATGTTTGAGGACGATTTCTTCAATATTAGAATTACTTGACACATATATGCCACGCATGAGCTGTGTAAGTTGCCCTGTTTCAGCCTGATAGTGACTGCGGGTCTTATCAATGTTTTCGCCAACCAAAAAAAGAGCCATGTCTAACTTTCGCGTATTTGAGATGCGTTAAAGTTAGCATATTGAGAAGTGAGAGTCAAGTATATTTTATAACTATCGCGCATTTGATGTGCGCGATAGTTAGTGATATTGCTAGATAATTAAGTGTGTGTCTTCGTAATCAGCGCCGTATTCATCAGTACCTGGTTCGATTTTACAAGTTCACATTTGAAGAATGAGCTAGTTGATTATAGTTTACAGTTAGGCACGAAAATATTTTCGGTTGAAAGTTTGTCTATGAGTAAACCATCATTAACCCATAGACAAAAAACCTCTCTTTTAATTAAATTTCTCAAACGTAAATCTTTGTATTACAGCCTGTAAGTTGGAATGGATAATCGGATTTCTGGCAAAACTTGTCCAAATATAAACGATCGTCTATTGTTGAACAGAACAATGGGCAATAGGTTATGAAACAGGCAATTGCGTACTATCGCGTTTCCACGCATCGGCAAGGTAAAAGCGGTCTTGGGCTGGAAGCACAACAAGCTGCCGTGACGAATTACTGTAATGTCAATGGTTACGAATTGACCGATCATGTGACAGAGGTTAAATCGACCCGAAATTGCAGGATTGGATTGTTACAAGCGTTGGAACAATGCAGGGAAATGAAAGCGATACTTGTGGTGGCGAGGCTTGACAGGCTTGGCCGGGATGTTGAACAAATCGCCCGAATTGTAAAGTCCAATGTGGAAATCGTTGTTGCTGATAACCCGCACGCCAACAGATTCACAATTCATATCCTAGCTGCCGTTGCGGAAGAACAACGTCAAAGAATTAGCGAAACGACAAAAGAAGCGTTAAGCGCAGCAAAAAAGCGTGGTGTTATTCTTGGAAAGAATGGCAAAGCACTTTCGATTGCTAATAAAAATGCAGCAGAGGAGTTTGCACGCAAATTATCCCCGGTAATTAAACGATTTGCAAACCGGGGAATAAAGACAGTGCGTGCTGTATCAAGTGAATTGAATAGACGGGGCATTCCAACTTTCCGAGGGAACAGCCAATGGCATCCAAGTACGGTGTCTATACTAATGAACCGATTGAAATAACAAATATCAATTCAACATAAACTTACCTGACATGGCTTACAAAAATGAAACCGACCTCCTGTTCGACGATATACAGCTATTGGAAAATGTGCTGGGAGAGAATTCTTTAAAAATATCGTCAGCTAATGCCAATTGCGATTGCACAAGTTATACCACAACTTTCGATGATGAAGACTTTGATACCGAGAAGGGCACCGCAATTGCTGCTGCAAACAGTTGACGAAACTTCGTATGCATATGTTGTAAATTGTGCTTCACCCCATTCGTTTAGGGTGCTCAATAGTGCGCAATACAGCATTTTAAAGGCAATTGATAATCAAAATGATGTTGCCAGGATTTCCAGCAAGCTCTCGGTGAAACCGGAAAGTCTTGAAGCATTTTTGTCGATCATGGCTAAATCAGAGATTGTCAGATTTGATGATGATTTTAGTAAGCCAAACCAGCCAGCCAGTCCAAAATCATTGAATTTCTGGATACACACCACGGATGCGTGTAATCTTGGGTGCAGCTATTGCTACATATCGACATTGAATACCAGCAAGGGAATGTCTGACACTGTTAAGAGTCAGCTGCTTTCCAAACTGGTCGAAACGGTTAGCAAGAGAAAAATAAGAACAGTAAAGTTTCGGTTGGCCGGAGGGGAGCCTTTAAGTCAATTCAAAACATGGAAAACATTTATCCCCGAAGCCATCGGTACTCTGCAACGTGTAGGGTGTAAACTGGATGTTGCGTTCATTACAAATCTTACAATCCTGAATGACGATATTCTGGAATTTTCCCAAGAACACAAAATCACCTACGGTGTTTCGATGGATGGGTTTAAGGATGTGCACGATAGGACACGGAAATTTAGGTCTGGGGCTGGCTCTTTCAATGTTGTGGATAGCAATCTAAAAAAACTGCTGGCACACAATATTCCGGTTTCAGTTAATACGGTGGTTAGTAATCAGAATTTGGAAGGATTACCAAATCTTACCAGATATTTGATTGATCTGGATGTACCATTTCGGTACTCAATTGTAAAAGGGGAAGAAATCAATTCTGAACTACTGGAAAACAATTTAATGGAATCGTTCGCCATTATGAAAGAGGCTATCAATACGGGATGGCAATTTTCCAAGCGGCATCAGTTTTGTGATTTAAAGCCCAATGAATTAGGTTTTCAGACTTGTGCTTCCGGTTTTTCTGGTGGGGCAATCTATGTGGATGGATCGTTTAAATACTGCCATGTGCATTTCGGGGATAATTCGGGATCAACGCGCTCCATTTTCAATCCTGAAATGGATTTAGTTGATATGATCGAGCAAAGCGGAAGTTATCAGGAAGAAAAGTCTGATGATTGCAAGCAATGCAAATTTAGATTTGTCTGCACCAGCGGCTGCCCGGTTTACCGAGAAAATGGCAAAGACTCTCAATGCAGCATTTACCACAAGTTTATCCCTTTATATTTTGAACTTCAAGCTAGGGAACGCTTGAAATCATTGAAGGATTGTGGAATGATTTAATCGAAGGGGCAAAAGTACCCTTTTTGAAAATTAATTCTTGGAATGGTGGGTTCTTTTGGTCGTCCTAATCTCAATTCTGATTTCTCTATTTACGCTGCTGGCAGCTTTTTATCAGCTCCGTCTGCAACGTATCCATAACGAAAGATCGCTTAGACCCTTGGGGCAGATTATCTTAAGTGATCGTGAAGCACAGGTTTTTGTGCACATCAGAAATAATGGTGTCGGTCCTATGATTATCGACAAGATTATTTTTACCAAAGAGGGGATTTCTTCCACCAGTATCGAGGATTTTTTAACGCTAGAACCGAAGTCATATATGCATGACGTTATCAGCGCAGAGGCCGTACAAAAGGTTATTCTTCCGGGAGCACTTCTTGAAATATTTGACACCTTGTTTGAGGGTCATGCAGCCGAGCAGGAAAGAAATAATGTGATTAGGCAGCTTACACCAATAACATTGAAAGTGAATTACAGAGATATCTACGACAACAAATTCTCCGTCGAAAGAAACTTTGACTGGTTTTCTCGTCACGCTCTTAATTCAGAAAAAATTATTGGTGAGATATTATCTTAGCCAAAATTGGTCTCCCAATGACTGGGGGTTTGTTCAATATCCTGTCATATGGCGGACTTTCAATAACATCGTTCACAACTGTAAATCCATTCTTGATATAAAAACTGATAGCCCATTCGGCTTCTGCGTGAGTCTCAAGTGCAATAAGCCCGCAATTGATATTATCGCGGCATAAACTGTTCAGAAGGAATGTTCCTATCCCTTTATTCTGGAATGCGGGATCAACGTACAAGCTGTTTATCCAGATGATATCTGTGTTTTTGATATAGTAGTATGCAAAACCAACGATTCTATTGTCCAATGTAGCACAACAGAATATTTTGGACTGAGTAAGTTGGTGGAGGTCCAAGGCTGTCTGTGTCATTAGACTTCTATAATCTTTGGATTCTAGTATTGAACTTATATTATAAAAGGGTTTTATTGCGGAATTATAAATTTCCGCAATTCTTTCGAAATCCTTTAAGCTGACAGGGTAGTGAATTTGCATATGCCAATTATGACAGATGCAGGCTTGTTTGTCGAATGTAAAATGAAGGCCTTTTCTTGCTTAAAGAAATAATTGGTTATACATCAAGCTATAGCTTGTTGTGATTCTTCCATGGTTATTACGTTCTCTTGATTGACATGAAGAAATAATTTATGTTGATGCTAATAAAAACACTATGAGTGGTTTGTAAAGTTTAGAATATTTTTTAACTTACTTTAATAAACTAAACAAAGAACGCTATGATTGAAAAAGTACAGCCTGAGAAAGAAAAGGGCCAGATCAAAGAGAAATTTGTTAAGGTGACTATTGTAGATGGTGCTACTTCATTGATGCAATGTGGTGGCGGCAATTTATGCAATGAGTCAAAATGAAGCTTATTTGGGGGAGCGTCCCAGCTTCCCCATAAAATGATCTTTTATGTTAGTTGAAAGGACAATAAACGGAGTCGAGATTGCAGTTGATGCAAGTCAGCCAAATGAAGTATATTTCGAAAGTTCTTTTGTATCAAAATATCCAAAGATTATTCAAGGGCTTACTCCTAATGAGCTTTGCGACATAATCAGTAAAGATGTTTACACACCTCTTTTGCTGACGTGGGAATTACTAGACAAATGTTCATTCAATTGTCCGTTTTGTTATATAGTTGGACACTCGCATAATAGGATCGTTCCATTTAAAAAAACCAAACCTCATATTGAAGACTTATTGGACTTAGGATTACTATATTGTACTTTAACAGGAGGAGAAGCTACACTACATCCCGAATTTTTTGAGATTTATTCATTTCTGAAACAACGTGGAGTCATTGTTGAAATTTATACTAATGGCTCTTTAATTACCGATGATCTTATAAATCTGTTTGTAAAGTTTCCTCCAATCAAAGTGGAAGTGTCGATATATAGTACTTCAGAAGAACAATTTAAAGTTAATGCAGGCACAAAGTCATTTGAGGCTGAAAAAATTCTGGATAATATTCTACGTTTAAAGGCTGCAGGAATAAATGTTGTATGCAAGACGCCACTAAATAAAACAACTGAAACCGAATTTGAAAAGATTGTTGACTGGTGTAAGTTCCATGGCGTCACATTCTACTACTCTACAAATGTTGATTCTGGTTATGATGGCGAAAGTCTTAAAGAATTTGAATCATCGTTTGAAATAAGAACGTCTTATGAAAGTCGGAAGCATTTGGATATTTATAAGAAATATCCAAGTTCTTTTGAAAACACGTCGATTACTTCTAAGACATGCTATACATGTTCAATCCGTAAATACGGGTTACATATTAATAGTAACTTTGAACTAATGCCATGTTCAGAAACTCATTTAGAAGAATCTAAATCAGATATACTGCAAGTTGGAATAAAAAATTCTGTTCTTAAGTATAGGACTTTTGTAAGTCAGTTTATTGGAAAGCCGATAATTGGATGTAGTGGTTGTGAGGCAAGTTCGATCTGCAAAATGTGTACTGCCAAGGCGGTACCAGTCCAGAATTCTAGTCATGAAACCGTTGATTTTAAAGTACCGGAAGGACATTGTGAGGAAGAAAGACGAAAAATAAGATCGATAAATGAGAAAATAATGGCACAGGCATAATCCACCTGCGAAAGCATTAATATTTTTTCTGAAAGAAATCTTAACAGGGTTTCAGAAAAGATTTAGTAAAGAAGATAAGGAATACGGGTCACTTCATCCGCATTCCTCCTTTCTGTTTATTTCGTTTCCTGATTGCCACTTGCTCCAGAACAAGTTTCTGGATTTCTTCCTCCTCGGTAAGCTCACCATCCATTTTTCGGTTCTCAGCAAATTGCTGGGCAATCGTTTCTTTTTTCTGCTGATCGTTGTCTTCTGAATAAAGTTCCTTTTCTTCCTTTCGGGTGGTGTCTGGTCTGTTTTCTGCGAACGACCCGGCCATGGCTTTTTTCTTTTCTTGGCTCTGGTCTTTTTTTGCCGGAATATTATTGACCGCTGGCTGTGCATTTACGGCTTCACTACGATTTTCGGCGAAAGCGCTGGCAGTTTGCCTTGCGCTATGCTTAGTATCGGTATCCTGTTTACCAGATTTGTCGGAATCGCTGTTGTCTTTCTTGCGGTTGCGCATGATTTCGATGGCTTGTTTTTCGGGGGTAAGTTTTTCGTTTCTTAAACGCTGACGCACTTCTTTCGTGCGAACGCCAGTAACTTGCTTGACAAGATCGAAGCTGCGTCCATTTTCATCAACGACGCGGAATGGATGAGAAAGCACACCTTCTGCTAGCATATAACCATTATCTTGAACCGCTTTGATAAACTCTGCTCCAGTTTTTGTCTGGTTCCAGATATTTGTCATCGCGGTTTTGAGTTCTGGACGGGCCTTATTTCTGTACGGTGTAGGTGTATGATTGAATACTTGCTCCATTTTGATACGTGCACGATCCTGTGCCAAACGGCTAAAGCTGTCGGATATCATTTTGCCTTGCGTGTGATCGTAGCGTTCCCAAACAACGTGCGCGTGCAGTCTGTTCTTTTTATCGTGCAAGACAATCACGCGGCGTTGGTTTTCAAGACCTAGTTCTTGACCAAGAATGTCTGCCGCCTGCAACCAGTCGTCGACTGACATGCGGCGATCTTCTCCATTCGTGGGATTGGGACTGATTTCACAGTGGTGAAATCCCTTCGGGCCTTTTGCCAGTTCGCTGACAAAGGACATATTCTTCATTGTTTGAAGCAGGTATTCGTCGGTAGGGTGCAGGCGACCATCCACCTCCAAAACATGGATGTGCGTGTTCTCGCCCATTGTGATAAGATAGTGAGCAAGTTGGTTTCCGTTCCCTCTCGGGTCTCCGCTAACGACCATCTTCTAATAACTTTGTGATATGTGTTGTCAGTAAATCCACACCAAGCATGGAACGTGTAATGTCATCGGTGGAAACCCCGACCAGTTCGCCGCTGTCAGCACGGCGATTAAGCGCACGCGCAATCTGGTTGACATTGCTCCCGATCTTGCCAAGTTCGGCCAGAAAATTTAAAAGTGTTGTCCGTTCCGGCAAAGCCACACGGCGCAGCGGCACGCTGCCAAGGCTTTTAACGCGCATAAAATCACTGGGAGTTAAACCCGCCTCAGCGGCCAACTCCCAGATGCGCAGTTTTTCAGCAGGGGTGACCCTGACGCGAATTGTGATGTCGCGCGTGTCACCGTCGGTTTTACGCGGTCGTGCCATGATGAAATATTTTTGAAATGCCGTGGATTTGCAGGGGGGTTAAGGGGGGATTTTTCACCCCTTACAAGATTGGGATGGAGATACAAACAACGATAGTTTTTGTAGCTACAACCCACGTCTTGCAACGCTCAAACTAATATACAGAGAAAGGATGAATTGTCAAGTATATCAGCTACTTATTTATTTAATGTAACACGCTCTTATAAAGAACAATAAGGATTACCATGAAAAGAAAAAAAATAGGAATTCAGAAATTCGTTTCCTAGATTTAGACTATTACTCCCTCCAATATTTCTACAACGTTATGAGTTTTGCCAAAAGATTTCACGACCTCGAAATGTGGGTCGAAGATAGACGTGATGATTTCGAAGCATGGCTGAGAAAGCTTTTCTCCTGGACTAAGAAGGATGCTTTGACAATTTATGAATTACCGCCGCCAACTCCCGATCCTGAAATACGTAGAAGAAAATCAGAACTTGATCCAAAACAAGTTGAAGAACTTTTAAGGTTCAAATCAAACCCGCTTGCCCGGACTAAAATCTGGCTCCTTATACTTGGTGCTGTTTTAACAGGGATAACATTAGCAGGGGCATTGCTTGGCTATGTACGTGCCTATAACCGTTTCATGGCCCCCAAGGGTGAATATCCTCTTTTATACCCGCTCAGGCCCATTGTCCGGTTCGCCATGCTGCTGGGGGCAATTCTGCTGCCTCTTTCCCTGCTTTTCTTCGGCTATGTGATTTATAAGGTCGTTTTTCAGAATATTTCCATTATCTCGACTTATATTATCCTCTATTGGCTTACAGGAAATTTGATTGTCTCCTTGATTGTATTCGGCGTATTTCGCCGCTGGCAGATCGGCATTTCCAATATGATTGTTGAGTCCAGAAAATTCGGTTCAGCCCGTTTTGCTTATGAAGATGAGCTGGATGTATATCGTGCACCGGAAGGCTTTTATGTAGGGGGAGGTTATACCTTTTGGGATAAGGGGCATATCATAACAATGGCAGGCACCAGAGCAGGAAAGGGGACGAATTTGATCATCCCGAATTTGCTGGGAAAAAGTAACTATAAAGGCTCATGGGTGGTCATTGATCCAAAAGGAGAGAATGCTGCAATTTCTGCACGTTACCAAAGGGAGTGTGGTCGGACGGTGGTCATTCTCAATCCTTGGGATTTGTTGTCTGACAAACTGGGGCAGGCGCAAAGCTATAATCCTCTTGATATTCTTTCTGATAACACAAGTATTCATCTTGTCGATGACGCGCAAATTATTGCGGAAATGCTGGTTCCCGTAGTTGCCAACGACCATAATAAATTTTTTACGGATAATGCACGCTCTATTGTTGCAGGGTTACTGATGCATCTGGTGACGACGGAAACGGGGGATGATCGAACATTAACGACGTTATGGCGTTGGGTGCGTTATACAGGTGACGACTGGGACGGTCTGATTGCCAAAATGCGCCGGAGTAAAGATCCAGTGAATGGGATGATTATTCGAACCATTGGCAATGAAATTGTCAAGCTGATGGAAGCAGGAGAAGAAACATTCGGCAGTATTATTTCCAATGTGCTTCAAGCTACGGATTTCTTAAAAAGTCCGGCTCTGCAAAAATCCCTGTTAAGCGGCTATGATCCAACAACCCTGTCCGATGGGAATACGGCACTTTATATTATCATTCCAGCCGATAAGCTCCAAAGCCATTCCCGGTGGTTACGGTTGATAGTAACAACTACGCTGCGTGCTGTGATCAGAAAGCCTAATAAGAGGGTGGCTTTCATTCTGGATGAGTTTGCTGCTCTTGGATATCTGTCAGAAATCGAGACTGCATTGAGTACTTATGCCGGATACGAAGTGACCATTTGGCCGATTTTACAATCTCTCATACAGCTAAAAAACACATACGGGGATAATTGGGAGACATTTGTCGCCAATACGGCAGTTAGGCAGTTTTTCTCAGTGAATGATAATTTTTCTGCGGAATATGTGAGTACAGCCATCGGCATGTCTTCGTATGTCATTACAGAAAAGAGTTGGCTAGGAGTAGAAAGCGCAGAGGCCAATCAAAGACCTTTGGTTTCGCCAGACGAAGTAAGACGTGGTTCTGCGAATAACATGTTTGTATTCCTTGGTAGCAATGCTCCTGCTGTATTGAGTAAGAATCCGTACTATAAAATGGATGATCTGAGGAATAGGAGTGATCCGAACCCTTACTTTTAATTAGATATAAAGGAAGCTCAGTCATATACGTAACTAATCAAAGTGACTTATTTTAACAAATACCAATAGTCCTCATAAATTACCATTTATCTTGTTTGTGAGCCATTTGGAAATTTTGATTACGTCCTTTTACATATACTTCATAAATTTTGAGATCAGTTACAGCAAACCGCTAATTTTATGGAGAAAAAGTACTTAAAGAAATCATGGATTTCAGAAAAATTGGAGGTTCGTTCCTCGATATTGCATGGTCTGGGAGTTTTTACAAAATCTCATATCGCAAAAGGCGAGATAGTTATAATATGGGGTGGAGAGATTGTATCCGTTCAGGAATTTAAACAAGGAATGGGTTTAAGGTATACTAATGTTGGTATCGGTGAAGATAAGTATATGGTGTCTTTGGTGGAAGAAAACAGGGGTATTGATGACTTTATGAATCATAGCTGTAAGCCCAATCTATGGCTAGATGACGAAGTTACATTATCTGCGATGATAGATATACATGCAGATGAAGAACTTACCTTTGATTATGTTATGGAGACAGTAGATGAAAATTATGTAATGCAAAATCCGTGCTATTGTAATTCTGAAAATTGTCGTAATATAATTACTGGGAAGGACTGGATGCGAACGGACGTTCAGGCTCGATATTTAAATCATTTTTCTCCATTTTTAAATCAACGTATTATAAGAGGTATGAAATAGTGAAAGTGTTAGTCACCGGAAGCCGTGGGATAGGCAAAGCAATTGCCTTGGAATTATCCAAGGCTGGTCATGAGCTTCTATTGGTGTCTAAAGATTATAAAAATTTAAAAAGAACTTCTGAATGTATTGGTAAATTATACAATTCAGAGGTTCTTTTTTATCAATGCGAATTATCAAATAAGAATGAAATAAATAAATTATTTAAGTTTTGTGAAGAGAAGTTCTCACCAGATGTTTTGATTCTAAATGCGGGTATTTTTTTAGAAGGTTCTTTAACTAACTCTAATACAGAGAGTTTTCAAAAAATTTTAGATGTAAATCTATTCTCGATATATAATTTGGTGAAAACGTTTGTTGGTGAGTTGAAGAAGAAAGAAAATCCGAAAATTATACTTATTGGCTCAATAGCAGGTATGGAATCATATAGTACAGGAGCATTGTATAGTGTTTCAAAATGGGCTCTGAAGGGTTACGCTGTTAATCTAAGACAGGAGCTTATGGAATTTGGTATAGGCGTTACGATTTTAAATCCAGGAGGCACTTTAACGGATATGTGGGCGGGTGATAATATTCCTGAAAACCGACTGTTAGAGGCAGCAGATATCGGAAAATTGGTTAGCACTATTCTTGAATTGAGTCCTCAGGCGGTTGTTGAGGAAATAGTAATTAGACCCATGCTTGGCGAAGTGCAACTATAAATAATAAAAATGGCTACTTCTGAATTAATAGGAATTTTAATTTCATTGCTTGGTGGGGGCGGCATAATTGGCTTTATAACCAATTTTTTAAAAAAGCGAATTACCTACAAGAAAATTAAATCCAAGAATGACAAAGATATAATCCCATTTATTCATTTGTATCAGAATGTAATAGATGAACATATCAGGATACGTTCAGAGGAACTAATCAAATTTATTAACCGACCTGTTTTGGACGGGTTGGATGATAATTTACTAATCTGGAAGAAAGCAGGAAAGATTGTTAGTTTTGTTAAGTTTATTTATCTTGAAGATATTGATGCGGTTTTTTTAGCATACTTTGGTTACGATAAAACTGACAATGAAATTAGGCAGATTTCATCTGAATTTATGGTGAATGATTTTTTGGTATATATAAAGAAAAAATATAAACGGTGTAAGTATGTATTTTTTGAGGCGGAAAGTCATAGAACTTCAATTTTGCTAAAACAAAAAAAGCAATACGGGTTGTTGAAGTTATTTAAAATGATGATTGCAAAAATGGGAATGGATTTGTATGAAATTGATTTTGATTATTTACAACCGGAAATGCCAGACATATATGATGGTTTCGTTAGAGAGGTTCCGATGTCGCTAGCATTTATTCCCATTAGGTTTGAAAAAAAATATATTCACAAGGATGATTTATTGAAATTACTTGAAATACTTTACTTGAAAATATACTCTAGAACCTATGAGAATGATGAGTTTTATGAGCTGTATTTAGATTATTTGAGGGAAATTCTTATAAAATATGAGGGTCGATTGGCATCAGTTATTAAATTGAATGCGTAAAGTATTAGCTCGACCAAAAAAGGTTTAGATCATTCTTCGATTTGTAAAAATTTCTCATATCACCAACTGTTATTGCTTCTGATTCCAGCAGTAATGCTATTTCATGTGTTGCTGCTTCACCCGCAATGTCATTATCCATGAAAAGAAAAACAGAACTGGCTTGCTCGTTCATCGCGACGATTTTTTCAGAAACTTCCCCAGTGAATGATACAGAATTCATCACAAAGGTATAGTTCATTGGTATTTGTATTTTTTTAATTTCCAACCAGCTCAAAAAATCCCAGAATCCTTCAAAGACATCAACTGAGTGAGTTTCTTTCTGTGGCTCCAGAAAGGATGATGACTTGGGGCCAATACATGTTTTGAAACATTGGCCGCTTTTCGGGTTTGGGATACTGACCTCGTGACCGTCTTTGTCATTTTCAAAGAGAAAGCCTATGTACTTTCTTTCTGTAACGGTATCCAGTATTGAGCCTTGTTTAAGATAGATATTGGCAACCCTTGGTGAGATCCGGCGCTTATATAATTCATCTTTTAAACCGGGATGCGTAATCCTGTCATTTATACTCAAAATTTTGTAGCGCGGCGGTTTTCCTTGATGCGGGGCAGGATTTTGAAATCTTACAGGAGTGATTTTTGGGACGCTCCCTAAGAAGGCAGATAACCCGTCAATAGCCTGTTTAAATCCAGCTCGTCTGTCGAGGCGGTGAAAATCACACCATAAATCAATGGGGTCACCACCACTTGACTTTTTAGACTGACCCGTATGGATAATGATTCCGGCTAGCCCGAAATCATGCCATTTATTGGTTTTTGTGCTGATTTTAAATGAAGCCGTTTTCTCCGCAGGCCGGAATGGAGAAAAGTACCAAAGGTCGCCATATCTGTCGGTATGGGAATATCTGCCGCCGAAATGCTCTGTAATGAATGACAGCGGAATCTCTTTGGCTTCATTAATTTTCATTAACGGGTTCTCCTTATTTGTGATGAAGGAATAAAGTGAGAAGTACGAAACAGGGGTTACTTCATTCGGCGGCGATACTTATACTTCTTTTTTTCTGATTTTTGTTCCGTCTTTGGCATGGCTTGTTGATGTTCTTCTTTACTATCATTTTTATCATAGCAATCATTGATAGGGGATTTGTCTATTGGGTTACTACGATCTTTCGGTTCAGCTTCATCGACAATCTCTTCATCAGCTTCGTTTAAAAATGCCTTTTGTGCACTTTCCTGCTGCTGTCTTAATTCTTGTGCTTTTGTTGCGTAAAATTTTTGGACGCGCTGAATATCACCATCGTATTTATCTGGCTGTCCCCAGGATACGGAATTCATTTTCCTGAATTTTTCTAACTCTTCCAGACGTTCGATAAGCAGGTCTTCCATTTCCCGCTCCTGTTGTTTTCTAAGTTCCGAATACGTCATCCTGTATTTAATTTTGAAGAGAGTCCTTTGACGTTAGTATCATTCAGGTTGAATGCGTTGATAGAATAAATATATAAAATCTCCGCTGCCTGTCACAGCGGAGATTGAGTTTTCTACACTGATTTTCGTTATTGGTTGGTGTTGGGTGACAAAGTTTGCATGTAGTTTCTTATATCATCAACGTGCCATGCGGTAATACGCTCGCCTATTTTTACCGAAGCTGGGAATTTTCCTGTTTTGACACCATTCCACCATGTTGATTTACTGACAGGAATAACTTTCAAAACTTCCTTTATTCTTATATATCCGGTGTCGGGTAGAATGAATTGGGGCTTAGAAGTAGGGGCGTTATCAATGCTCATGTAGCTTCCTTTCAAATTAAACTGCACCGAAAATACAATACGTTCGTTGCGGAGGGTTTAATAAAGGATTTTGTGAAGCCGAGTCAATACAATCGGCATTTTGTTAAGCAATGATAACTGACATTAAAACATTAAAGTTTTAAAAGTATATTGAGGAATAGGTTTTCGGTCTTTATGCCGCTTTGTAAGAAGAATCGCCAAGCTAGTTGCGTTACTGGAAATGACGTCATTCGTCTTCTGAAAAGTAACAAATGATCATCCATGTTTTCTTGTGGTAGACAATTTAGTTAACTGCAATGGCGATACGTGCAATTCTTGCATTTTATCAATTAAGTTTGAATAATCCTGCATCATTTTTTTGCGCTCTATTAAATATTCGGCACGATTGTAGGCTGACCTGATTTTATCACCGTCTTCATGAGCGAGTTGTCGTTCTATGACGTCAGGAGAATAACCTTTTTCATTTAAGATGGTGCTAGCTAAGGAACGGAAGCCATGCCCCGTCATACGTTTTCCGTATCCCATGCGGCGCAGCGCCATTAAAAAAGTGCCGTTGCTGAGGTGTTTTGACTTACTGCTTGCACTGTGAAAGATATGCTCTCTTTCACCAGTTGCTTCTTTTATCTTTTTCAAAATGGCAATTGCCTGCTTGGATAAGGGCACTACATGGGGGCGGCGCATTTTCATACGTTCTTTTGGTATATGCCATTCCTGTCTATCCCAGTCAATTTCTGACCACTGGGCAGCGATTAATTCGCCTGTACGAACAAAGGTCAAAGCTAGCAATTGTAATGCTTCTTGGGTCAGGACATTCCCCCGGTATAGCGATATGGCTTTCCACAAATCTGGAAATTCATGTGGCTTAATTGAAGCATGATGCTTTTCTTCTTTATTCGGAAGAATGTCTCTTAAATCGGCAGCAGGGTTATGGGGGCACATACCGCGCTGGGCTGCATAGCGGAAAACCTGTGAAATAAGTTGTTTCATCCGCTTGGCGGTTTCTATGGTACCGCGTTTGCCAATTTTTTCCACAACACGAACAATATCTGGAATTGTTATTTCCGTAATGGGTAAACTGCCGATTGCAGGGAAGACGTGCTGTTCCATACGGGTAAGGCACTGTGTTCGGTATTTTTCATTTAAGCCACCCTGTTTTAATTCAAGCAAAGTGCGAGCAATCTTTTCAAAAGTATTTTCACCTTCGGCTAAGCGGCGTAATTTCTCTGCTTTCTTCTCCCGCGTAGGATGCATGCCAGCACTCAGTTTCTTCCGAGCGGCATCACGGAGTGTCCTGGCTTCTTCCAAAGAAACTTGCGGGTATTTCCCCAAAGCAAGCATTTGCGGCTTATTTCCAAAATTATAACGCCAGCGCCATAGCTTTGCCCCTCTTGGGGTCACCTCCATACACAAACCACCACTATCTGCTACTCGATACAGCTTTTCCTTGGGTTTCAGATTTTTAATGGCAAGGGCGGTAAGGGACATAGTGGCTCCTCGAGAAATATACTCACGATTCTACTCATATATGGTTTGGATTGTAAAGAATCTTGTTGAAGGCTAAATAATCAAAAACCCACATTTATCGGGGTTTTTGCTATAAAATTAGTCTTATTTGTATGATGCTAAATAAGTAAATGGCGGAGAGAGGGCCCGCCTAATCTTTATAATAAGAGTTTGTAATATATGTGTATTTGTTTTAGTAAATTAAAAACTACTCATCAATCTACACATATAAAATTTGGATTGTTGACTACGTTCTAGGATCGTAGTCAACAGTTTTTAACATGGTAATGCAAGAGCTCGGCACTTTGATCCAGTTGGTTTTGTTATTTAAAAAATTATGTATTTTGTGGTTAAAATCTAAATTCCAATAGAATGCTTTCTGTATGAGGATTTAACAATATTAGGAGGGACGGATGTGGTCTTATTGCTGATGCACAGCCGAATAACACGGAAATTGACAATATAGTTAAGTATGGCCTGCAACTGGAATCTTTCGGATTTGAGTTGTGTAAAACAGCAAGCGTCAATTTCCCCCGGACATTCACAGATAGCTATGATTGTTCCGAAATGCTGGTTAAATTCCGCTACACGTATGAACATGTGTCAAATTTGTTTATTTCAAAAGCGAGTCCTGGTTGGCAATGGACAGATTTAATCGATAATTTTGAACAAATGTTGTTAAAGTTTGGTCTATTTAAGGAATAATACTGTTTTAAGTGCTTTATATGGTAACTTTATAACGGTTGTGTAGATTCAGTTTCTTTATTAGTGTCAATCTGATGTTTACAACATAATCGTTT
>Ga0265797_10000824_pt1 | contig 56639 bp, 47 predicted proteins | sample P2T30metagenome_FD_192433 | JGI IMG/M metagenome (GOLD analysis project Ga0265797, IMG submission 192433) | Plant litter microbial communities from East Loma Ridge, Irvine, California - P2 T30 | ecosystem: Environmental > Terrestrial > Plant litter > Unclassified | place: USA: California...
CTCACCGGCATTGGAGATGAAGCCCGTTTCCACAAGAATCGATGGTATGTCCGGGGATTTGAGCACCATGAACGCGGCCTGCTCTACCCGGCTCTTGTGCAGCGTGGTCACTCGCCCGATGTTGCTTAAGACCTTCTGCCCCACGTTCAGGCTGGAGCTCAGCGAAGCGGTCATCGACAGGTCCAGCAGCACGCCCGCGAGCATGCGGTCCTTGTCGTCCAGGCTTACGTTGCCGGCGCCACCGATCAAGTCGGAGCGGTTTTCGCTGTCAGCCAGCCAACGAGCGGTTTCGGAAGTTGCCCCTCGCTCGGACAGCGCAAATACCGACGCGCCATAGGCGGCCGAGGACGGCGCGGCGTCGGCGTGGATAGACACGAACAGGTCAGCGCCTTTCTTGCGGGCGATTTCGGTACGGCCGCGCAGCGGAATGAAGTAGTCGCCGGTACGGGTCAGTTCCGCCCGGAAGCCTTTTTCCTGATTGATCTGCCGTTGCAGTTCCTTGGCGATGGCCAGCACTACATCTTTTTCATGCTCACCGCGGGAACCGGACGCGCCCGGGTCTTCGCCGCCGTGGCCGGCGTCGATGGCGATAATGATGTCACGCTTACCGTTGGGCACCGGGGCCAGCTTGATCTCCGGCTTGGCAGGAGTGACAGGCACGGCGGGCGTGGTCGCGATGGTAGGCGGCGGCGCGGCCGGCTCGGCGTCCGAGGGCTGATCGTACAGATCCACCACCAGGCGATTGCCGTATTGCTGGTTGGGCGCCAAGGTAAAGCTCTTGGGCGTGAGCGGCTTTTTCAGGTCCACCACCACCCGCAGGTCCGTTGGGGTGCGCTGGGCGGAACGCACGCTGCCGATGGGGGTATTGGCGGTGGATACGTTCAACGGCCCGGCCAACGTGGCCCCATTGATGTCGATCACCAGGCGATCGGGCGCCGTGAGGGTAAACACACTGTGCTCGACCGGGCCGGACAGGTCGAATACCAGGCGGGTGTTATCGGGAGCTCGCCACAACCGCATGCTCTTGACTTGCGTGACGGTCATGGCGTCGACCGCGAATGCCGTAAGCCAAAGTCCCACGACTGCGATCAGCGCGCGAATGCGCATATGTTCCCCACCCCTTCATTGATCAACTGGCGCCAATGCGCCCAACCACGTTTCACCGACTGAGCTTGCGGCACGCAGTTCAAGACGGCGCCCGTGCTCCTGGGCGCTTATGGTAATGGTCAGGTCCGGCTTTGGCAAAACGCCCTCACCCTTTTGCGGCCACTCCACCAGGCACAGCGCATTGCCGTCGAAGTAATCTCGAATCCCCATGAATTCAAGCTCTTCGGGATCCGCCAGGCGGTACAAATCGAAGTGATAGAGGGCCACGTCGCCCAGTTCATAGGGTTCCACCAAGGTGAACGTCGGGCTTTTGACTGCCCCGGCATGCCCGAAACCACGCACGATGCCCCGGGATAGCGTGGTCTTGCCCGCGCCAAGGTCACCTTCAAGGAAAATCGTGCCGCGCCCAGCGGTCACCTTCGCCAGGCGGGTACCCAGTGCCGCCATCGCGGCTTCGTCGGGCATGAACAACGTCAGGCTTTGCATGGGGCAACCTCTTCCAGTAACTGACGAATGGCGGGAATCAGATCGACGGCCGCCAGCCCCCGCCCACGCGCGCCCTCCTGCTCTCCAGCGCTGGCATGAAGCCATACGCCGAGGCAAGCCGCATCGAACGCCAACATATGCTGCGCCAGCAGCGCCCCGATCACGCCGGACAGCACGTCGCCCAGCCCCGCGGTGGCCATGGCCGGGTGGCCACGGTCACAGAGCGCGAGCCGGCCGTCGGGCGAGGCGACAAGGCTGCCAGCGCCTTTCAATACGCAGACACAATTGAATTTACGTGCCAGGGCCCGGGCCGCCGAGGGCCGGTCTTTCTGCACATCGCCGGTGCTCAAGCCCAGCAACCGGGCCGCCTCGCCGGGATGGGGCGTGATCACTGCCCCCGACGGCAAGGTAACCAACCCTTCGCTGAGAAGGTTAAGGGCATCGGCATCCCATACCTGGGCGATTTCTCGAGACGCCGCAACCGACAGCAGGCTACGCCCCCAGGCCGCGGTGCCCATGCCAGGCCCCACGACCAGCACCGAGGCCGCCTTCATCAACGCAGGCAATTGATTGGCCGAATCGACGGCGGCGGTCATTACTTCAGGCAGGCGGGTCAATGCGGGCGCCAGGTGCACGCCGCGGGTAGCGAGCGACACCATGCCAGCGCCTGTGCGCAAGGCCGACTCCGCCGCCATGATCGCGGCGCCTCCAGTGCCCCGCTCGCCGCCTACCACGAGCACGCGGCCAAACTGCCCCTTGTGCGCGGTCGCTACCCGAGGCTTGGGCAATGGCAGCCGCTGGCGGTCAAGCAGCCTTGCTTCAGGCGTTACTTGGGCCATGATCGACGAATCGGCGCCCAGATCGGCGAACACCAACGAACCCACAAGCGTTGGTGCCTCACCCGTAAACAGCCCGAGCTTGAGGGCGATAAAGGTGACCGTGAGGTGCGCGCGTACCGCGGTGCCCATTGCATGGCCAGTATCGGCGTTCAGGCCGGAGGGGATATCCACCGCGAGCACGCCCAGGCCACTGGCGTTGATCGCCGCGATGGCATTGGCGTAAGCGCCCTTCACCTCCCGCGCCAGGCCAGTGCCCAGCAGGGCGTCCACCAGCACCCCACGCAGCGCCACGCCGTCGGCCCAGGGCTGGCACTCAACGCCCGCGGCTTTAGCTTCGGCGTAGGCCGCGGCGGCATCACCGGTGAGCCTGTCCGTGGGGGACAGGGTGTAAACGGTGGCGCTCCAGCCGGCGCGCCGGGCATGGGCCGCGACCAGGTAGCCATCGGCGCCATTGTTCCCTGCGCCAGCCAGCACGGTCAGCTCGGCGGCGTCGGGCCAGCGCTTTCGCAGCGCCCGCCAGCAGGCGCTCGCGGCACGCTGCATCAGCTCCAGGCCTGGCGTGCCGGCGGCGATCAGCCGCGCATCGAGGTCGCGCACCTGCGCGGCGGTGTACAGTACGTCGGGTAAGGGGGTATTAACCTGTGCCATCGTTCAACCATGGGCGTGGATGTCTGGCAGAATTATACGCACCCCAGCACTGGTTTCCCCTCTTCATGTCCGCCGCCGTCATCGACCTCACTGCACTGGCCTCCTCCATCAAGGATTGGGGCCGCGAACTGGGCTTTCAGCAAGTAGGCATCAGTGGGCTTTCCTTGGGCGAGCACGAACACCACCTGCAACGCTGGCTGGCGGCGGGCTACCACGGCGACATGGACTACATGGCCGCCCACGGTAGCAAGCGCTGGCGGCCCGACGAGCTGGTGCCAGGCACCCTCCGGGTGGTATCGGTGCGGATGGATTACCTGCCCGGCGACACGCGCATGGCCGAGCGCCTCGCCCAGCCGGAGATCGCTTACGTCTCCCGCTACGCCTTGGGCCGCGATTACCACAAAGTGGTGCGCAAGCGCCTGCAACAGCTTGCCGAGCGCATCAGCGAAGTGATCGGCCCGTTCGGTTATCGAGCGTTCGTGGACAGCGCACCCGTATTGGAAAAAGCCATTGCCGAACAGGCTGGCCTGGGCTGGATCGGCAAGAACACCCTGGTACTGAACCGCAAGGCCGGGAGCTATTTCTTCCTGGGCGAGCTGTTCGTGGATCTGCCATTGCCCACCGATCCCCCCCAGGCGAGCGAGCACTGCGGCAAATGCCACGCCTGCCTGGACGTTTGCCCCACCAAGGCATTCACCGGGCCTTACCAACTGGATGCCAGGCGTTGCATCTCCTATCTCACCATTGAATACAAAGGGTCGATACCAGAAGCCTTGCGCCCGCTGATCGGCAATCGAGTGTTCGGCTGCGATGATTGCCAGTTGGTGTGCCCCTGGAACCGCTTTGCCAGGCCAACGGCCGAGACTGATTTCACGCCCCGGCATGGGTTGGACAACGCGGAGCTGGCGGCGCTGTTTCGCTGGGATGAGGAGACGTTTCTGGCGCAAACCGAAGGGTCCCCTTTGCGCCGCGCCGGTTACGAGCGGTGGCTACGCAACCTTGCGGTGGGGCTGGGCAATGCCCCAACCACCATCGCGGTGGTCGAGGCCTTGCGCGCGCGGCTGGCCCACCCCTCGGCGCTGGTGCGAGAGCACGTGGAATGGGCGCTGGCGAGGCACGGTGAGGTGTTGCCGGTTACGCCTTGATGAAATGCTGGCGGTAGTGCTGCAGCTCGGCGATGGATTCGCGGATATCATCCAGCGCCAGATGGCTGCCGCCCTTCTTCAAGCTGCCAAGTACGTCGGGCGCCCACAGGCCTGCCAGGATCTTGAGCGTCGAAACGTCCAGGTTGCGGTAGTGGAAGTAACCTTCCAGCCTTGGCATATGGCGGTAGAGGAAGCGCCGGTCCTGGCAGATGCTGTTGCCGCAGATCGGAGATTTGCCCTTGGGCACCCACTGCTCCAGGAAGGCGATGGTCTGTGCCTCGGCCTCGGCCATGGAAATCCTGCTCTCGCGCACGCGCTGGGTGAGCCCCGAGCCGCCGTGTTGCCGGGTGTTCCACTCGTCCATGCGGGCCAACACTTCATCGCTGTGGTGGATGGCGATCACAGGGCCTTCAGCCAGGGTATTGAGCTGGCTATCGGTAACGATGGTGGCCATTTCGATGATGACGTCGTTGTCCGGATCCAGCCCGGTCATTTCCAGATCGATCCAGATCAGGTTGGTGGGGTTAAGCATTGCAATCTCCTCGACAAGACTGCGAAGTGTAGCTTACCGGCGCATGCTAGACTCGCTTGCTCGACCCATCCCCCGCTGTTGCGCCCTTTATTTACGGTGCTTTTTCAGGAATCCCATGGCCAAACGCCAGTTAAACCGTCGCCAGGCCTGGCGCATCGATAAAATCCAGAATGAACGCGCCTCCCGAGCCGCCAAGCGTGAATCCCAGGCGATGGAAGTGCTCGAGGGCGGAGACCTTGGCCCTGAAGAAACCGGCCTGATCATCGCCCACTATGGCGTGCAGGTAGAGGTCGAAGCCCAGCAGGGTGAGCACGCCGGCGAGGTGTTCCGCTGCCACTTGCGCGCAAACCTGCCGGCGTTGGTCACCGGAGACCGGGTGGTATGGCGCGCGGGCAACCAGGGTATCGGCGTAATCGTTGCCCAACTGCCTCGCAGCACCGAGCTGTGCCGCCCCGACAACCGTGGCCAGCTCAAGCCCGTGGCCGCCAACGTCGACCTTATCGTGATCGTGTTCGCGCCCGCGCCTGAACCTCAGGCGAACCTGATCGACCGCTACCTGGTAGCGGCCGAACATGCCGGCATTCACCCGTTGTTGCTGCTCAACAAGGCAGACCTCATCAACGCCGAGAACGAAGGCAAGCTCAACGACCTGCTCGAAGCGTACCGGCAGCTGGGCTACCCATTGCTGGAAGTGTCCGCGCACGAAGGCGACGGCATGCAGCAGCTCAAGGAACGGCTCAAGGGGCACACCAGCGTGTTCGTGGGGCAATCCGGGGTGGGCAAGTCTTCGCTGGTCAACACGCTGCTGCCCGAGGCTCAGGCACGCGTGGGCGCATTGTCGGACTGGTCCGGGCAAGGCACCCACACCACTACCACGGCCAAGTTGTTCCATTTCCCCCAGGGGGGCGACCTGATCGACTCTCCGGGTATCCGCGAATTCGGCCTGGTACACGTAAGCCGCGATGACGTGGAGGCCGGCTTTATCGAATTCGCCGGCCTGCTCGGCCGCTGCCGCTTCCGCGACTGCAAGCACGACCGGGAGCCCGGCTGCGCGCTGTTGCTGGCGCTGGAAGAAGGCCGCATCCATCCGCAGCGGATGCACAGCTATCGGGCGATCATTGCGAGCCTTCCCGAAGAGCGGTATTAAGTAACCGCCCCCATCGTTGGGACCTGTTCGCGAGCTGGCGCCCGCTTCCCACAAATTTAGCGAACGCCTTGGGGTATTAAAGCGAACCCTGTGGGAGCCGGGCGCAGCCGCAGGCGAAGCTCGCGAATGGGGACATCAATTTCATATTCACCAGCTACGCCCGCTTCCTATAACCCATTGTAGTAAGCGCGCGTAGTGAAACAGCCCTACAGCTGCTTGCCCGCCGGGGCTTCCATCTTCAGCGCGCCGCTGTCGAAGATGTTGAGCTTCTCCCGCAGCTCGCGGGGCTGAACCGTAGGGATCTGCCCAGCGACTGCGTTGGCCGCCGGCGGGGTAACCGGTGCAGCGGCCCCTGGGGCACCCGGTGCCGGCGCGCTTGGCGCGGCCGGCGGGGTAGCCTGGTCACCTTCCGGCTGTTCGCCTTCGATTTCCCGCTGTGCCTTTTTGTTAAGCACGATGATATCGATGCGACGGTTCACCGGGTTCAACGGGTCCTTGCGGTCGAACAGCGCAGACGACCCATACCCTACGACTCGAGCGACCTGCGGCTCTGGGTACCCGCCGGTGACCAGAGCGCGGCGGGCCGCGTTGGCGCGGTTGGCCGACAGTTCCCAGTTGCCGAAGTCCGCGCTGGCCGCGTACGGCTTGGCATCGGTATGGCCGCTGATGCTGACCTTGTTCGGCACTTCCTTGATGGTGTCCGCCATCGCCAGCAGGATATCTTCGAAGTAGGGCTTGAGCCGCGCACTGCCGAGGTCGAACATCGGTCGGTTGTCTGCGTCCATGATCTGGATGCGCAAGCCGTCCTGAGTGATCTCGAACAGGATCTGATCCTTGAATTTCTGCAGCTGTGGGTTCTCGTCCACCTTGTTCTGCAATTCCTGCAACAGCAGCTCGAGGCGATCTTTCTCGATCTTCTCGGCGATGTTCTCCGCCTGTTCCGGATTAACGTCGGTCTGCGCCTCGGGCCGTGGGGGCGTGTCCTTGGTTTCCGGGTTGAGCGTGTGGTCCGGGGCCAGCTGTGGCGACCCGCCAAGGTCGATCACATACGGCGAGCCGCTTTCAGTGAAACCGATCGGGTCCTTGAAGTAACCGGCGATAGCGAGCTTCTGCTCAGGCGTGGCTTCGGACAACAGCCACAGCACCAGGAAGAAGGCCATCATCGCGGTTGCGAAGTCGGCGAAGGCAATTTTCCAGGCACCACCGTGGTGCCCGCCGCCGAAGCGCTTTACACGCTTGACGATGATCGGCTGATTATTTTCCATGGCTTAGCGACCGCGTACTGCTTGTTCCAGCTCTGCGAAGCTCGGACGGTGTGCGGGGTAAAGCACCTTGCGCCCGAATTCCACCGCCAGGGTTGGCGGCATGCCGGAAGCCGAAGCCACCAGCGAAGCCTTGATCGCCTCGAACACGTTCATCTCTTCCTTGGCGTCGTGAGCCAGGGTGGAGGACAGCGGGCCGAAGAAGCCGTATGCCGCGAGAATACCCAGGAAGGTACCCACCAGCGCCGCGCCAACGTGGCCACCGATGGCGGCCTTGTCGCCGTCGCCCAGCGAGGCCATGGTCACCACGATACCCAACACCGCCGCCACGATACCGAAGCCCGGTAAACCATCGGCAATGCCTTGCACTGCATGGGACGGGTGCTCGAGCTCTTCTTTCATGCTCAGCAGTTCCATGTCGAACAAGCCTTCGAGCTCATGGGGCGCCATGTTGCCCGAGGACATGATGCGCAGGTAATCGCAGATGAACGCGGTCATGCGGGCATCGTTGAGTACCGCCGGGTACTTGGCGAAGATGGGGCTGGCGGCGGCATCTTCGATGTCGCTTTCGATAGCCATCATGCCCTCACGGCGGCTTTTGTTAAGGATCTCGTAGACCAGGCCCAGCACCTCAAGGTAGAAGGCGTGGGTGAACCGAGACTTGAACATCTTCAAGGATTTCTTGAGGACGTGCATGGTCATCGAGCCAGGGTTGGCCTGCAAGAACGCGCCGAGGCAGGCGCCGCCAATGATCATCACCTCGAAAGGCTGGATCAGGGCCGCGATTTGCCCGTGGGAAAGGACGTATCCGCCAAGTACGCTCGCGAACACGACAATCATGCCGATAATTTTAGCCATAGGTCAGGAACACTTCGAAACGTGGAAAACTTGGCGCGGGGCCGTCTCAATCTCTGCTTCTACCTATCGGCAGAACTGCGCCAGACTATAGTGACCATTCGTTAGCTTTGTGCAAAAAGTCGGCAGGCCAGGGCAGTCGAGCGTGGAAGTGGCCGCGCGCGAGGGGTTCCGGGATTGTAAACAAGTGTGCGGCTGATGTGACGCGCCATGGCCGAGCGCGGGCACTTTGGGTATAAACACGACAATCAGATCGAGCGAGCAGTGCCTTCTATGTCAGCAGTCCGGCAGCAGAACATCGATGCATGGGTAAAGTCGCTCGGTAATGTCCGCGTTCCAGTCCCCCAGGCAAGCCATCAGCGGGTGTGCGCGGTGCTCACCGATAGCCGCAGTTCGCTGCGCGATATCGCCGAGTGCATGCAGGACAGCCCGGCGCTGGCGCTGAATGTCATCCGCGAGGCCAACCTGCAAGCCAGCGGCAGCCTGGTGGAGCCAGCGGAAAGCCTGGAGATAGCCCTCACCCGCCTGGGCCTGAAACGCACAGAGGAGTTGCTTGCCCGGGTGCCGGCACTTGCGCCCGAAGACATTCCGGTGCCTCTGCGCCAGCTGCAGCTGGTCAGCCAGCATGCCACGCAGCAAGCCAGCGGCTTCTTCGCCGCTCGCCTGGCCCGCCTATGGCAGGAGATCCACTGGGGCAGCTTGTTGTTTCTCGCGCCCCTCTGGCCGCTGGCGATGACCGAGCCCAAACTGTTCGAAGAGTGGGACCTGCGCGTACTGCATAAAGGCGAAGATGCCGCGCGGGTGGAGCACGAGTTATTTGGCGTACGCGTGCTCGACCTGTGCAAGGCGCTCGCTGAGTACTGGGGCTTGCCCGCGTGGGTACGCCAGGGTTATCGCACCCTCACCCAGGAGCGCCGTTCGCTGGCCAAGGCCATGCTCATCGCGCGCGAGGAGGATCCTCTCAGCCAGCAGCATCAGCTGGATGCCAACCCGGAGCTGTACCGCTGGCTGAACCAGCCCGCCACCACCGTATTGTTGGCCAATGGCCTGGCGCTGGCGTGCGAGCAGGGCTGGGGCACCTCACATGTGGCGCGCTGGCAGCAGGTGCTCGCGCTGTATACCCAGGCCCCGCTTGAGCAAGTGCAACAGCAATCCCACCTGCAAGCCGTGCAGAGCGCCCGCAACCATGCCGCCGCCGGCCTATGGCATCCCGCCGCCACCCTGGTGTGGCCACCCGACGATCGCAGGGTGCACCCGGGGCTATTGCCGGTAGCCGGCCCTTCCCAGGAAGCCCTGGCGGTGTGGCGCCAGCATTGCCAAACCCTGCTGCAAGAGCCCAGCCCGTTCAACAATGCCATGCATTTGACCGGCGTGGCGATGCAGGCGCTGGAAGCTTGCGGCATGCGCCGTATCGCCCTGCTGATGGTGGACAAGGCGCAGGCCAACCTGCGCGTGCATCAGGTGTTCGGCCTGCCCAAGGCGGCAGCCGACCTGAGCATGGTGCTGGCCCATGCGCCTCTGCTGCAGCGGCTGGTGGAACGCCCCGGGCAACTGCGGCTTACCCCCGAAAACAACGCCTCACTGTCACGGCTCATTCCCGCGAGCCTGCGCGTGATGTTCCGGGGAGAGCACTTGCTGCTGCGGTCGATCAGCAGCCATGACCGCGTGCTGATGCTGGTACTGGCCGACCAGGGCGGCTTGCCCATGGCCGATACCAGCGTGCAAGCCTTTGCAAAGACGGCCCAATGCATCGAGCGGGCCCTGACCGTGTTCAGTAGCCGCAGCCGTTGAGGGTTGCGCTACAATCGGGCCTTTCGATCAATAGATGGGGACGCTTGCATGGCTGACTTCTCTGGCCCGGGGCTGGTAATCGAACCCGCCGAGCTGGCGGCGCGCCTGGATGCGCCCGGGCTGGTTGTGGTTGACCTCACCAGCGCCGAACGCTATGCCGCCGGGCACATCCCTGGCGCGCGCTTCGTCGCGCCGGCCCGCACGCAGCTTGGCAAGCCGCCAGCGCCGGGGCTACTGCCGACCCTCGATAGCCTGAACGCGTTGTTCGCCGAACTCGGCCATGGCCCGGACGTGACCTATGTGGTGTACGACGACGAAGGTGGCGGCTGGGCTGGCCGCTTCATCTGGCTTTTGGATGTGATCGGCCACAGCCGCTATCACTACCTCGACGGCGGCTTGCTCGCCTGGCAGGCCGAGGGGCGCGAGTTGAGCACCGAAGTGCCGCAACCCGCCCACGCGCCGGTCAACCTGTCCCTGGATGACAGCCCTACCGCCACGCTTGAATACGTGCGCGGCCGCCTTGGCGCCGCGGACCTGGCCATCTGGGATGCCCGTGGGCCGTTGGAATATTCGGGCCAGAAAGTCGTGGCCGCGCGCGGAGGTCACATCCCAGGCGCGGTGAATTTCGAATGGACCGCTGGCATGGACCCGGCGCGCGCCCTGCGCCTGCGCCAGGATCTGGCGCAGGTGCTTGAACGTCTGGGCATCACGCCAGACAAGGAAATCATCACTCACTGCCAGACCCACCATCGGTCCGGCTTCACCTATCTGGCCGCCAAGGCGCTCGGTTACCCCCGAGTCAAAGCCTATGCCGGTTCGTGGGGCGAATGGGGCAATCACCCCGACACCCCCGTAGAAGTTTAAGGGTTACCCATGAAAGATCGGCTGTTCATCCTTTCCCAGTACCTGCTGCCTCATCACTTGCTGTCCAGGCTTGCGGGCTGTGTAGCCGAATGCAGGGCGCGCTGGCTCAAGAATGCCTTCACGGGCTGGTTCGCCCGTCGGTTCAATGTCGATATGAGCGAAGCGCAGGTCGAGGACCTCACTGCCTACGAGAACTTCAACGCGTTCTTCACCCGGGCACTCAAGCCTGGCGCGCGCCCCTTGGACCCTACCCAGGGTGCGATTCTGTCGCCAGCCGATGGCGCGATCAGCCAGATGGGCCCGATCGAGCATGGCCGAGTATTCCAGGCCAAGGGGCACAGCTACAGCGTGCTCGAACTGCTCGGAGGCGATCCCGCCCATGCCGCGCAGTTCATGGGCGGCAGCTTCGCGACGGTTTACCTGTCGCCACGCGATTACCACCGGGTTCATATGCCATTGGCCGGCACCCTGCGGGAAATGATCTACGTGCCAGGCCGGATTTTTTCCGTGAACCAGACCACCGCCGAGAACGTTCCGGAGCTGTTCGCGCGCAACGAGCGGGTGGTGTGCCTGTTCGATACCGAGCGCGGGCCGATGGCCATGGTGCTGGTAGGGGCGATGATCGTGGCCTCCATCGAAACCGTCTGGGCGGGGCTGGTCACGCCACCCAAGCGCACGCTGAAAAGCTGGCGCTACGATGAAGCCGCGCGTGGCCCCATCCACCTGGAAAAAGGCGAGGAAATGGGGCGGTTCAAACTGGGCTCCACGGTGATCATGCTGTTTGGCCCGGACCAGGTCACCTGGGGTCATCATCTGGCTGCTGTGTCGCCGGTGCGCATGGGCCAGGTGCTCGGGATGCCAACCGTAGCTCAATGATCTATTTCGCGGCGGGTGTGGCGTAATCGAGATGCTGTTAGAGTCCGATAAACGACGGCCCGCCAATGGCCACGCGCTCCCGGGCCGAAGCCGTACACACTTCGGACGATGATCAGGAATCACTGGATGCTTCGCCCCAGCCCCCATCTTTCGCTACGCGCGCCTACACCATCGCAGAACACGCTCACGTTCTGCGAGGCCAACCCGCGCGACCTCAAGCGATGGATCTCCGAGCTGCCCAAGGCGAATATCGGCGAAACGGCGCGGCTGCTATATCAGGGGCTTGCCGAGCTCAACCAGCTGGTCACCACGAGCGAAAACCGCTTGCAGCTGCTCGAACTGGTGCGGCCCGAAGTCTATTACGTGTGCAAGCAACTGGAGCGGCACTTCCTCAATCAGGCCATCGTGCTCGATGAGCGGGCCCGCAAGGTGGCGAACCTTTGCCAGGCGCTGCAGAACCATCTGGCCGCGGGTTACAAGATCATCGTGGTGCGAGTGGCGGCCGCGGGGCGCGAGCATTCCACCGCCCTGGCGATTTCCGTGCAGCGCGCCCTGCACTGCCTATACGGCCCCCTGGTGCGCGCCGCGCTGCTGTACTGCCCGGTGCCCGAGCGCCTGTGGCATGAACTGCATCACCTTTACCTGGTGGCGTGCGAGCACAAGGTTCAGCACACATCGGTAGCCGACGGCCTGGCCCATAACGTCAAGGCCCTCACGCCAGAGCAAACGTATGTCGCCGCCCTGCTGCTCGGCAGCTCGCGGTGCAATCAGATGCGCCAGACCGCCATCATGCGCCTGGCCGAAATGCTTGAAAGCTGGAGCCAATACGCCAAGGTGCAACCGGCGCTGGCGGCCAGCAGCCTGTTCGCCGTAGCGCCAGCCACCGATGGGCCGCCACGCTACAAGGCATTGTTCGAAGAAGCCGAGCTCGGCCAGTTGCTGGGGCTGGACACCGCCCTGCTCGCGCATCATATCAAGGCGTATCTGGCGCTCCCGATCGAGCAGCGCCCGCAGGCTCGCTTTGCCGTGCCCCTGGGCTTCAGCACGGACGTATTGCAGCACGTGGCCGCCGCGTGGGGTAACGTGGCCGAACGCACCTTCCAGCGCACCCCCGGAGAGGGAAACCTCACCGTATGCATCGGCATGAGCGCCATGCACTATTACCTGGGCGGCGAGCGAACGTTCGGCGAACAGCTCGGGCTGCCCGGCAGCAGCACATCGGCGCAGTTCAATGCGTTGGGAAAGCAGGGCGTGTGGGGACCGGTGATGGAGGTGCCGGCTGTCGAGGAAATCGAATACCAGCCCGAGCGCGCCAGCAGCCAGGGGCAGGCTCGGGAGTTCCCGACTTACAGCTTGCAGATCGTCAATCACAGCCCCGGCGGATATTGCCTGGCGTGGCGCAAGGAGGTGCCCTCCCAGCTACAGGCTGGGGAGCTGGTTGGCATCCAGGACGCGCCTTCGCAGGGCTGGAGCGTGGCGGTGGTGCGGTGGATTCGCCAGGTGCGCGACGGCGGCACCCAGATGGGCATCGAGTTGATCGCGCCACATGCCCAGCCCTGCGGGCTGCAGCTGGTGCGAGGGGACGACCCTCACAGTGAATACCTGCGCGGCCTGGTATTGCCCGAGATCCGCGCCATCGATATTCCCGCTACCTTGCTGGCGCCTCGCCTGCCTTTCCAGGAAGGGCACCGGATCGTGCTCAATACCAACGGTGAAGAACACCGCGCCAGCCTGTTGAAGCGGCTGGCCAGTACCGGCAGCTTCAACCAGTTCGAATATCGCTTCGCCGACCAGGCCACTCAGCCTGCGTCTCGCCCCGCCAGCCCGGATGGCGCGGGTCGCGAGGACGAATTCGATTCCCTCTGGCGGGATTTGTAGAAGCCTCCCTTCCAGGATGCTGGCAAACAATCGATTCAGCCATCGTTAAGCCAGTACTCCCGCGCCGCTTGCGGTACCGCCAATGCCGGGCCTAAGCTTGTCCACCCAAGAGAAGAGTTCCCCGTCACGCTGGCACCGGCCAGCGCCGTGGTTTCGCCGAGGTTTTATATCCATGTTTGATGTCGTATCTTCGAGCAAATGGCCAGCCGGCTACATGATCAACCCCAATGTCGAGCCTCTCGATCCGAAATGGTTGACTGAATTCAGCAAGATCCCCGCCGCTGCCGTCAGCGATTGCCTGGGCCGCAACGTGGGTGGGCTGGGCCTCAAGGCGTTCCATGGCAACAAGCCTATGCTGGGCAGCGCGCTCACGGTGCGGGTGCGCCCCGGCGACAACCTGATGATCCTCAAAGCCATGCAGATGGCGCGCCCGGGCGACGTGCTGGTCATCGATGGCAGCGCCGACCTTACCCGCGCCGTGTTCGGCGGCATCATGCGGGCGATGGCCTTGAAAGCCGGCATCGCTGGGGTAGTGATCAACGGCGCCCTGCGTGACGTGGACGAATGGCAGACCGGCGAGCTGCCGGTGTATGCGATCGGTGCCGTGCACCGTGGCCCCAGCACAGACGGTGGCGGCGAGATCAACGTACCGATTTCGTGCGCGGGCATGCTGGTAATGCCCGGTGACCTGATGATCGGCGACGGTGACGGCGTGGTCGCCGCGGCCCGCGCCGAGCTGCCCGAGCTGGTGCAGCGCTGCAACGACCTGCTTGCACGCGAGCGCGCCACGCTCGAAGGCATCGCCAATGGCACCCTCGATCCGAAACGCTTCGACGCCATCCTGCGAGCCAAGGGCTGCCCCATCTGAGCGGCCCGACCTTTGCCCTCACCGCAACGCTGCGCGAGCGCTTCCAGGCGTTGCGCACAGCGGCGCACGCGCACTCGCTGCGTTACGTTCGGCAGGCGGACCACTACCTGTGCGTAAGGCGCGGCGTGGCGGAGCCGCCGCGCCTTGTGCTCGACGAAGGCGCCATGCTGGTTGCGCGGGTGGGCGGCAGCGAAGCCTATGCGGCCACCAGTGACCTGTCCCTGCGCGGCCTGCAACAGGCGCTTGAGCGCGCTGAAGCCCTCGCTCGCCAGCTCGCCGGGCATGGCCTCGTGGATCTCGCGCCGCTAGGCATGGTCGAGGGCCAACAGGATTACCTTGCCCCCGGGGTGAAACAACCGTTCGCCACCCTCGCCGATTGCCTGGAGCTGCTTCAGGCTGAAGCCGGGCGAGTTCCAAACGACGCCCGCTTCGCCAACTGGGAAGCCAGCCTGGGCGTGAGCGAGGTAGAACAGCTGTATTTCAATAGCGCCGGGGCACAACTTCGCCAGGCGTTTCGCTTCGTCTACCCAGGCATCAGCGTTACCGCGGCGAATGACGAGGACAGCCAGACCCGCACCCTGGGGCGCGAAAACTTCGGCCAGCAGGGCGGCCTGGATGTCCTCCAGCGCCTCGGCCTGGCCGGCAGCGCCGCCCGCGTGGCGGATGAGGCCTTGCAGTTGCTGCTGGCGCCCAATACACCAGAGGGCCCACGTGACCTGCTGCTGATGCCGGATCAAATGGCGCTGCAGATTCACGAATCCATCGGCCACCCACTGGAGCTGGACCGCATCCTGGGCGACGAGCGCAACTATGCAGGCACAAGCTTCGTGAAGCGCGAGGACTTCGGCACGCTCCGCTATGGTTCGCCCTTGCTTAACGTGACCTTTGACCCTGAGTTGCCCGAACAGCTGGCCAGCTACCGCTTCGACGACGAAGGCACGCCAACGTCCAAGGTGTGGTTGATTCAGCACGGCATTCTGTTGCGGCCGCTGGGCAGCCCGCTGTCTTCCCTGCGCAGCGGCCTTGCGGGGCTTGCCAACAGCAGGGCCTCCAGCTGGAACCGCGCGCCAATCGATCGCATGGCCAATATCAATATCGAGCCGGGCGAGCAGTCGCTCGAAGCACTGATCGGCTCGGTAGAGCGCGGCATTCTGATGCGCACCAACCGCTCCTGGTCCATCGACGATGCTCGCAATAAATTCCAGTTTGGCTGCCAGTGGGGCCAGTTGATCGAAAATGGCCGCTTGGGCGCCGTGGTGAAAAACCCGAACTACCGGGGCATTTCTTCAAGCTTCTGGCGAGGCTTGAAGGGCGTCGGGGATCGAAGCACCTTGGAGGTGCTCGGCACGCCCAACTGTGGCAAGGGCGAGCCTAACCAGGTAGTGCGCGTGGGCCATGCCTCGCCCGCCTGCCTGTTCTCGGATATCGACGTATTTGGTGGGCGGGAATGATTGCGGTCGAGCGTTTCGAGCAACTGGCCCAATCGGCAATCGACGGCCTGCGCCCCGGCGAAAACCTGAGCCTTTCATTGGAGGCCGAAGCGTCGGAGTTTGTGCGTTTCAACCAGGCCCGGGTTCGTCAGGCCGGCCACGTGCGGCAGGCCATGCTCACGCTGGTATTGGACGATGGCACGCGTCAGGCCAGCATTCAGTTGACACTGACAGGCTCCGCGGACGACACAGGCAAGGTAATGGCCGCTGTCGAACAGCTCCGCCACTTATTGCCCCTGCTGGCCATCGACCCTTGGTTGGCCAGCAACACCGAGGTGTGGAACGTACGGAAGGCCACCCAGGAATGCATCGACGAAACAGACACCGCCCGCGTGGTTGATCATATCTGCACCGCCGCCGCTGGCCTGGACCTCGTCGGTATTCTGGCCAGCGGCCCGATCTACCGCGGCTTCGCCAATAGCGCTGGGGCATTCGGCTGGCATCAGGCTCATAGCTTGCACGTGGACTGGAGCTTGTTCCACCCCAACGGCCAAGCCGTGAAGGCAGGCCTGGCAACGCCGGGGTGGGACCCCGACGCCTTCGATCGGCAATTGGCACTGGGCCGCCAGCAGTTGGAATACCTTGGCTTGCCGGTCGTTACCGTAAAGCCCGGCGATCACCGCGCATACCTGGCCCCGGCCGCTTTGGATGAATTGCTCGGCATGTTGGCCTGGGGTGGCTTTTCCGCTCAGGCGCTGGCAAGCCAGGCCAGCCCGCTGCAAAAGCTGTACAGCGGCCAGGCCTCGCTGAACACCGCCGTGAGCGTTAGCGAGCGGATAACCGGCTCGCTCAGCCCGGCGTTCAGTTCCGAAGGCCGCCCGCGACTTGACCTGCCACTGATTACCAACGGGGCTGCTGGCGAGCGGCTGGTCAGCAGCCGCAGCGCTACCGAATACGGTATTCCTTGCAATGGCGCAGACCCGGGTGAAGGCCCGGTCGCGCTCGACATGGCGCCCGGCGAGCTGGCATTGAGCAAGGTCCCGGAGGCCCTCGACCGAGGGCTGTATATCAACAATCTCTGGTACCTGAACTACTCGGACATGCCTGCCGCGCGGCTTACCGGGCTCACCCGGTTCGCCACTTTCTGGGTCGAACACGGTCAGATCGTGGGCCCCGTGGACACCATGCGCTTCGATGATAGCGTCTACGATCTTCTGGGTAACCAGCTATTGGCGCTCACCCAGGAACGGGAGCTGATCGTTTCCACCAATACCTACGAACAACGCCACACCGCCTCGAGCCGCCTGCCCGGCGCACTCGTCAACCGCCTTCGGCTGACACTTTAAGGGCGCCGGGGAGCGAGGCGGCTTTTTCCTGAAGAGGTGATATGCCTACCCACGCCACGCTCGACCCCGCCACCGCCCGCTGGATCCCCTGGGTGGTGGCCATTGCCTTCTTCATGCAATCGCTGGACGGCACCATTCTCAACACCGCGCTGCCGGCCATGGCCCGCGACCTGGCTGAAGACCCGCTGCGCATGCAGTCAGTGGTCATTGCCTACATGCTCACCGTTGCCCTGTTGATCCCCGCTTCGGGCTGGGTGGCTGACCGTTTCGGCATCAAACGCGTGTTCATGAGCGCGATCGCCCTGTTCACGTTCGGTTCGCTGCTGTGCGCCGTGTCGGCCACCCTGCCAATGCTCGTCGGCGCACGTATCCTCCAGGGGCTGGGCGGCGCGCTGCTGCTTCCGGTCGGCCGGCTGGTGGTGCTGCGGGCCTATCCGCGCTCGGAGCTGGTGCGCATTCTGAGTTTCATCACCGTGCCTGGCCTGCTGGGCCCGTTGATTGGCCCCACGCTGGGGGGATGGATGGTGGAGTACCTCACCTGGCACTGGATCTTCATCATCAACCTGCCGGTAGGCATCCTTGGCTGCTTCGCGGTGCGCCGCTTGCTGCCCGAGCTTCCGGGCGGGGAGCGCACCCGGTTCGACGGGCTGGGCTTCGCATTGTTCGGCGCCGCTATGGTGTTGATCACCATCGCCATGGAAGGCCTGGGCGAGCTGCACCTGCCGCACCTGCGAGTGGTGCTGCTGCTGTTCGCCGGCATGGCCTGCCTAGCGGCTTACTGGCTGCGCGCCGTGCATGTGGAGGCGCCGTTGTTCGCGGCCAGCCTGTTCCGTACCCGCAGCTTCGCGGTGGGCATACTCGGCAACCTGTTCGCCCGCCTGGGCTCCGGGGCGCTGCCGTTCCTGGTGCCATTGCTGCTGCAGGTGGGCATGGGTTATTCGCCGTCGCTGGCCGGGATGAGCATGATCCCTCTCGCGGCGGCCGCCATGGTGGCCAAATCGCTGGCGCGGCCACTGATCGAGCGCTTCGGCTACCGCACGCTGCTCACCGCCAACACTGTCGCCCTGGGCGTGCTGCTGGCAAGCCTGGGGCTGGTGACGGCCGAGACGCCCTATCCCCTGCTGCTGGCGCACCTGGGTGTGCTCGGCGCGATCAACTCCATGCAGTTCACGGCCATGAACACCGTGACGCTCATTGACCTGGGCGATCAGGAAGCCAGCAGCGGCAATAGCTTGTTGTCCGTGGTGGCGCAGCTGTCGATGAGCCTTGGCGTGGCCTGCGCCGGCGCGCTGCTTGGCGGCTTCGAATCGGCCATCGGCAAGGACGGGGTAGAAGATGTGCTTGGCGCCTTCCACCTCACGTTCTTCACCATCGGCCTGATGGCGATGTTCGCGGCGACCATCTTCGTTCAGCTGTCGCCAGAGGTCGGCCGCCGCGCTGTTCGTCCGCCTCCGGGCCCAGACGCATAGGGAGTTCGGCCGAGGGCTGCTAAACTGCGCCACATTTTTTTTGCAGGACCGCTTCCGTGACCGCAACCGCCTTCGAAACCCTGCCGCTGTCGCCAGCGATGCTCGCCAACCTTGCATCGCTGGGCTACACGCAGATGACACCGATCCAGGCGCAAAGCCTGCCGGCCATCCTCGAGGGCGCCGATCTGATTGCCCAGGCCAGCACCGGCAGCGGCAAGACCGCCGCATTCGGCATTGGCCTGCTCAACCCTATCAACCCGCGCTATTTCGGTTGCCAGGCCCTGGTGCTCTGCCCTACCCGCGAGCTCGCTGACCAGGTTGCCAAGGAAATCCGCCGGCTGGCGCGCTCCGAAGACAACATCAAGGTGCTTACTCTCTGCGGCGGCGTGCCGTTCGGCCCTCAGGTCGGCTCGTTGGAGCATGGCGCCCACATCATCGTGGGCACGCCCGGGCGGGTGCAGCAGCACCTGGACAAGGGCACGCTGGTACTCAGCGGGCTGAACACCCTGGTGCTCGACGAAGCGGACCGCATGCTGGACATGGGCTTCGTGGACGCCATCGCGGCGATCATCGAACAAACCCCGAGCCGTCGCCAGACCCTGCTGTTCTCGGCCACCTACCCCAAGGGCATCGAAGCGCTGGCAGCGCGGTTCATGCGCAACCCGCGCACCGTGAAGGTGGCGGCGCTGCATGATGACCGCAAGATCGAGCAACGCTTCTACGAGGTGGACGCCGAGGATCGCTTGAGCGCCGTGCTAAAGGTTCTGGGGCACTTCCGGCCGCAATCGTGCGTGGCGTTCTGCTTCACCCGCCAGCAATGCCAGGAAGTGACCGACCTGTTGACCAGCAAAGGCATCAGCGCCAGCGCCTTGCACGGGGACATGGAACAACGCGACCGCGATCAGGTACTGGCGTTGTTCGCCAACCGCTCTACCACCGTGATGGTGGCCACTGACGTTGCTGCGCGCGGGATCGACATCGAGGGGCTGGACCTCGTAATCAACGTTGAACTGGCGCGGGACCCGGAGATTCATATTCACCGCATCGGCCGTACCGGGCGTGCCGGCGAGAGCGGCGTGGCGGTCAGCCTGGTGGCCCCGGCCGAAGCCCACCGCGCTCAGGCTATCGAAGCATTGCAGAAGGCGCAGGTGAACTGGCGCCCGCTCGAAGAGTTGAAAAATCGCGCCGACGGCCCGCTGGTTCCCCCCATGGCCACCCTGTGCATCGCCGGTGGGCGCAAAGACAAAGTGCGCCCTGGCGATATCCTTGGCGCGCTTACAGGCGATGCCGGCATCCCGGGCGCCCAGGTCGGCAAGATCGCGATCTTCGATTACCAGGCGTTTGTGGCCGTGGAGCGTGGCGTGGCCAAGCAGGCGCTGGACCGCCTGAACAAGGGCAAGATCAAGGGCCGTTCACTGAGGGTGCGCTTGTTGTGATGTTCGATGTCATCGTTATCGGGGCAGGCGCGGCGGGTTTGATGTGCGCGGCCACCGCCGCGGGCCGCGGTCGCAAGGTAGTGGTCATTGACCATGCCAACAAGGCTGGGAAAAAGATCCTCATGTCCGGTGGTGGGCGCTGCAACTTCACCAACATGTACACCGAGCCGGCCAACTTCCTTTCGCAGAACCCGCATTTCTGCAAGTCCGCGCTGGCGCGGTATACCCAATGGGACTTCATCGGCCTGGTAGCGGGCTACGGTGTGCCGTACCACGAGAAAAAGCTTGGGCAGCTGTTCTGCGACAACAAGGCCAGCGACATCCTGAGCCTGCTGCTGGCGGAATGTGAACGCACCGGCGCCGAGGTTCGGCTCAATACCGGCGTGCAAGAGGTGGCGGCGGTGGAGGGCGGGTATCGCCTGCTTACCAGCGGAGGGCCACTCACGTGCGCCTCTCTGGTGATTGCCACCGGTGGCCTGTCCATTCCCACCTTGGGCGCGACAGGTTTCGGCTATCAACTGGCGCGGCAGTTTGGCCACCAGGTACTGCCCACCCGCGCGGGGCTGGTGCCCTTCACCATAACGGACCAGCTCAAAGCTCTGTGCACTGAGCTGTCGGGCACGTCGGTGGATTGCATCGCCAGCTGCAACGGCCAGAGCTTCCGGGAGAATCTGCTGTTCACCCACCGTGGCCTGAGCGGCCCGGCAATCCTGCAGGTGTCATCGTTCTGGGTGCCGGGTGACGTGGTGTCGATCAACCTGCTGCCAGACCATGATGCCGTGGCCTGGCTGGAATCGGCACAGGCCGAGCGCCCGAATGCCGAGTTACGCACCGTGCTGGGCGACCTGTTCACCCGCAAGATGGCCCAATTGCTTTGCGAGCAATGGTTCGAATCCCGGCCGATGAAGCAATACACGCCGGCCCAATTGCAGACGATCGCCAACCAGCTGAGCGACTGGCAATTAATGCCCGCCGGCACCGAAGGCTACCGCACCGCCGAAGTCACCCTCGGCGGCGTGGACACCCGCGAAGTGTCTTCCAAGACCATGGAATCCCTGAAAAGCCCGGGGCTGTATTTCATCGGTGAGGTACTGGATGTAACGGGGCACCTGGGTGGGTTCAACTTCCAATGGGCCTGGGCGTCGGGGCATGCGGCTGGGGAAGTGTGCTGAAAGCATCCTGTTACCAATAAGCAGGCTTGATTGCCGGTCTTTTCCGAGTTGGAACTCGATCCGGCAGCTGGTGGGTGGCCAACTCGGACGTAGTTACTACGCGACGCATCCAATGGGCATGCTTTTTCAATGATCCGGGTGGTTCCCGCCCGATGCCTTCTCGATGTGGAAGGATCACCCCGATATGCATCTCAGGAAAATCCTCGCGCAAGGCCTGAAGGACTGGTGTCATGTCTGTGTCAGCTGATACCAGCACGATCTGACTTATACGATCTTTATCGTCGAGCTGTTCCTGGCGATACGCAAGCCGATACATACTGATGGCAATATTGACGTCCGTTTCCTTTTCCTCCAGCCGCCAAATGGGCCGCTTAACATCCAGAACCCGTTTTCAACATCCACTCCAACCCCATCCCAACATGGGCCTCGGTGCTGTCGACCAACGTAAGCGCCGTATCGCCAGCACCCATCAACAGGCCGATTTCGGTACATCCCAGTATTGCGGCTTGCGCGCCGTTGGCCTGCAAGCGCTCAAGGCAGGCGAGGTAGTACGCTTTTGCTTCGGGCTTGATGGTGCCTACGCACAGCTCGTTGAAAATGACCCGGTCGATCTCTTCCATTTCGGCATCGGCCGGCAACAGCACGTGCTGGCCGAAGCGTTCGGTGAGGCGCTCGCGGTAGAAAGGCTCGCGCATGGTGAAGCGGGTGCCCAGCAGCGCGACCTTGTCGATACCCAACGCCTGCAATCGCTGACCCACTGCATCGCCGATGTGCAGCAGCGGGATACTCACCGAAGCTTCGATCGCGCCGGCAACCTTGTGCATGGTGTTGGTCGCCAGCAGCAAGGCCGTTGCGCCCGCTCGCTCCAGGCCTTGGGCAGCGCTACCCAGCAGCGCCCCCGCGGCTTCCCACTCGCCAGCCTTCTGCATGGCCGCCACCGTGGCGAAATCCACCGAATGCAACACGAGGGGCGCCGAATGTAGGCCGCCCAGCCGGTCGCGCACGCCTTCGTTGAGGAGGCGGTAGTAGGTCGCGGTGGATTCCCAGCTCATTCCGCCAATGATTCCCAGGGTTCGCATAGGCTGCTCCGTCGATTTCAGTGATCTTCGAGAAGGTCGTGCAGGTCCACGAACTGCTGGGTGAGCTTGTGGCGGGGATCGAAGTGGATCAGCGGCTTGTTCGCCTCGTGAGACTCTCGCATCCGCACTGACGTGTTGAGGTAAACCGGCAATACCGGCAGCCCCTCCGCGATCAAGCCTTCGAGCATCTTTTGAGGAAGCGCCGCCCTGGGCTGAAACTGATTGACCACAATGCCTTCGATTACCAAGTCTTCATTGTGCTCGTCGCGCAACTCGCCAATTTCTTTGATCAACCCATACAGCGCCTGGCGCGAAAAGCTGTCGCAGTCGAAGGGGATCAGTACCCGGTCTGCCGCGATCATGGCCGATACCGCATAGAAGTTGAGCGCCGGAGGTGTATCCACATAGATACGCTCGTAGTCCTCGTCCAGCGAATCCAAAAGCTTGCGCAGCTTGTTGATCTTGAACTTGGCTTCCAGTTTGGGCTGCAGGTCCGCCAACTCGGCGGTCGCGGTGATCAGGTGAAGGTTATCGAACGCCGTTTCGTAGATATCCACGGCATTCTTTTTACCGAACGGCCCGGACGCCAAGGTGTTGCGAAAGAAAGCGGCAATCCCGGCGGGCACATCATCCCCAGCCAGGCCGGTGAGGTACTGCGTGGCGTTGGCCTGGGCATCCAGGTCGATCAAGAGCGTCCGGTAACCGGCACTGGCGCTGACGGCCGCCAGGTTGCAGGCAATGCTGGATTTGCCTACCCCGCCCTTTTGGTTGAACACCACACGTCGCATTGCATCCTCCTTTTCGCGTTATCCACAGGCGCCCACGGCGCACTCATCGATATGTACAGGGTCTGCGTGGCAAAGGCTACCTTGGCTCAATGATGGCCCAGCAGCAGCTGGGTGAACGCTTCCCCCATGGCAGATCCTGGCCCGGTACGCCGGACCAGCCATACCGCCGACTCGGCGCCGGCGTCGAGCAATGGCCTGTACACCACTCCACCTATGCGTATCGAGCGAAAGGAGGCGGGCAATACCGAGACACCCAACCCGGCCGATACCAAGCCAATGATGGTCATGGCTTCCGTGGCCTCCTGGGCGAAATGAGGGCTGAACCCCGCGCCTTGAGCCAGGCTCAGCAGTTGGGCGTACAGCCCGCTACCGTAGCTGCGGGGGAAAAATACAAAGGGTTGTTCGGCAAGCGCGGCCATGGGTAACCCGTCCCCGGGCGCCGTGGCCAGGGGATGGCTGGCATTGACCACGGCCACCAGTGGCTCACGGAACAGCTCTACGGCATGTAACGTATCGGCCAGTGGCAACGGCCGCATGATGCCCACCTCGACGCGCTTCTCCAGCAGGGCATCGGCAACCTCCTGGCTGCTCATTTCCCGCAGGTGCAAATGCACGGCGGGGAACGCCTGACGGAAAGCGTGGATGGCCGTGGAGATCCCCGAATTGAATGGCGCCGAAGACGTAAAGCCGATTTTCAGTTCGCCCAACTCGCCCAATTGGGCACGGCGCGCCACGTCGGCGGCCTTGTCTACCTGCGCCAGGACATGCCTGGCCTCTTCAAGAAACAGCCGGCCTGCTTCGCTCAGGGCCACCCGGCGATTGGTGCGGTCAAAGAGGCGAGCGCCGAGTTCCTGCTCAAGTGCCTGGATCTGCTGGCTCAGTGGCGGCTGGCTGATCCCCAGCGCTTCGGCGGCCCGGCCGAAGTGCAGGCATTCAGCAACCGCGATGAAATACCTGAGGTGGCGAAGCTCCATATCGATATCCAGAACGTATCAAACAGGTCGAACAATATATTGGAAGTCATGTTTGGGCGGGGATATGCTTTTTTCATCCCATACGTATCGAGGTTGTCTTGAAAACCGTCGTGGCTGAGCCTGTTCGACCTGTAGCCGCTTCACCCCACGCGGGCCCGGGCGCGGAACGCTGGATCGAGAAAGGCACGCCGCTGTTCATGCGTACTGTGTTGGCGCTGTTTTGTGGCGGCTTCGCGACCTTCGCCTTGCTGTACTGCGTTCAACCGATGATGCCTATCCTCTCGCAGGAATTCTCGATCAACGCGGCCCAGAGCAGCCTCGTGTTGTCCGTCTCCACCGCGATGCTGGCGATCGGGTTATTGATTACCGGCCCGGTGTCCGATCGTGTCGGGCGCAAGCCCGTAATGGTGGCAGCCCTGTTCAGCGCCGCGCTTTGCACGATGGCCAGCGCGCTGATGCCAAGCTGGCCGGCGATCCTGTTGATGCGCGCCCTGCTAGGGCTTTCGCTCAGTGGCGTGGCCGCGGTGGCAATGACCTACCTCAGCGAAGAAATCCACCCTGAACACATTGGCTTGGCGATGGGCTTGTATATTGGTGGCAACGCCATTGGCGGCATGTCTGGCCGCCTGATCCTCGGCGTTCTGATCGATTACGTAAGCTGGCACACCGCAACGCTGATCGTGGGCGGCCTCGCGCTAGGCGCCGCGGTGATATTCGTGAAAGTACTGCCGCCTTCGAGGAATTTCCGCGGCCGCACACTTAACCCTCGCAACCTGCTCGATGGCTTTGTCGTTCATTTCCGCGATGCGGGCCTGCCGTGGCTGTTTCTTGAAGCCTTCCTGCTGATGGGTGGCTTCGTCACGCTGTTCAACTACATCGGCTACCGCTTGCTGGCCGACCCGTTCGACCTCAGCCAGGCAGTGGTGGGGCTGCTATCGATCGTTTACCTGGCCGGCATCTACAGCTCGGCGCAAACAGGCGCGCTGGCGGACAAGTTCGGGCGGCGCCAAGTATTTTGGGTAGCTATCGCAGTAATGCTATTCGGGCTGGTGCTTACCATGCTTCCTTCGCTGGCCGCGATCCTCCCGGGAATGCTGATATTCACCTTTGGTTTCTTCGGCGCGCACTCGGTAGCCAGCAGCTGGATCGGCCGCCGTGCCACCCACGCCAAGGGCCAGGCATCCTCCTTGTATCTGTTCAGCTACTACCTGGGCTCAAGCCTGGCGGGTACCCTCGGCGGCGTCGCCTGGCACTACGGGGGCTGGAACGGCATCGGGGCGTTCATCGGCGCCTTGCTGATCGCCGCGTTGGCGGTGGCCGTGAAACTGGCGCGGCTGCCGGTATTGCCGGGCAACAAAAAACCGGCCTAGGCCGGTTTCTCGTGAGTGAAGCTGCAGGTTACTGCACCACTTCCACTCGGTGAACGTCGATCTCGCGGCCATCGCTGTCCACGTCCACTTCGCCCACAAGCCGTACCTTTTGCTTGTCGTCGACCGAAACGTTGGTGGGCCACTGGTCGTCGTCGATTTCTACCTTGATGGTTCCGCTCGCATCCCGGAACTCGTAGTTATCGCCCTTGAGGCGATGGGTAATGGTGCCTTCGAGCACGACACGGGCGTCGTCCGCGGCTTGATTCGCCGCTGCGGCGGTGTTGATCACACCAGCGGCGGTACCGGCAGCGCCGCCGTTAGGGCCGGTATACCCCCCGGCATGGCTGAACGCGCTAGCGGCCAACAGAGGCAGGCAGATCGAAAGATAACGCAGCTTCATGTTTGAACCCTCATCGCTTTATGAATGAACTCAGCCTAACGAACGCAGATGAATCCAACCTTAATCCGCTGGCGCTAGCCCAGACACCACCACCAGCAGGCGTAACCGGCCGCCTTCTTTGGCAAGCCTGAACGTCTCCAGTTTGAGGTTGGAGCGGTCCAAGGCTTCGACCCATGGCCACAACGCGGCCGCTGCCCCTTCTATGATGAGTTGCGCGCGGCCTCCCGAAACCTCTATGCGCTTCACGTCCATACCCGCCTGGGTCGCGGAAGCGTGAAGCCGCTCTGTGGTGAACCCTTGCTCGGGCGTAGGTTCACTGACCGTGCTGGCCAGCCGCCGGGCAAGCGTCAGCTGCTCGGCCTGCAGTGCCCGCCCCGCTTCGCTGCGCCAGGCGACCGGCAGCCACACGAACCGCCACAGTGCCGCCACGCTCAACACGGCGGCCACCAGTAACAGCAGCTGTCGCTCTCGCTTGGACAAGCGTTGCCAGCGTGTGTGAATCGTCATGAGCCGATGTCCTCCAGCGTGCCCTGCCAACGCCCTCCTTCGGCCGTCATGTTCAGCATCCGCCATCGCCTCCGCTCCAGGTGTATATCCTCCAGGTGTTCGGCGCTTACGCTGAGGCGCCAACGCTGCTCCGGGCCCCGCTCGATCGTATGAATGCGCACCCCGGGGACAGCGTCCAGCCGTTGCAGCAGGGCCACGAGCGGCCCCAGCTTGCCTTGATGGAAGTTCTTCGCCGCTGCGGAAAGGCGGGCGAGCGCCTCGGGGCCGACCGCCTGCCCCGGGTACAGTTGAGCCAACCGCTGTTCGTTGCGCCGGGCAAGGGCCAGGTTGCCCTCGGCCAACGCCGAGCCCATACGGTATTCGGCGGCGCACACCAAGCCGAAGGCGCCCAAAACTGATGCTGCTGTCAGTGCCCATGGCCAGCCTTGACGTTTGCCCGGCTTTTCCAGCAGATCCAGTCCCTTGGCGGTTTCCAACGCGTCCCAGGTTTCATCGGGGCCCTGCAGCCGCGCAACGGGCTGGTTGCTGGTTTGTTCGAGCTCGCTCAACCAGGCATCACTGGCGGCGAGCCTCGGCCCCCCTTCCCCGCCCACCAACCAGCGCCCCGCAAGCCACAGGGCACCCGGCTGATGCCGGGCGAACAGATCGCCATCGATGTGCACGCTGACTAGGCGAGGTAGCGCGGCGCGCAGCCGATCCATCAGCGCTTGGTAGGCCTGCCTGTCCGCTACCCAGAGCTCATGGCGACCGTCTTCGTGGCACCGCCCGCGCCAGGCGCGCAGGGTTTCGAGCGGCTGGAGCAGCTGCTCCTCGACTTCGAACAGCAGCGCTTCGGTGCCGGGCTTGCGCCGGTGCCGCCATGGGGCGCAGAGGTGCCAGCTGAATCGCTCCATGGGTAGCAGCACCTTTACCGCTTCGCCTGCCAGCACAGCGGCGCAGTCGCCAAGAGAGATCGAAGTCACGCCTTGGGCAACGCGTATCACCCAGCACGGCTGCGCGGCCAGGTCGTCCGTTTGCTGCGGTAGTACATAAAGCCATGTCGTCATGGGGCCGGCGCCTCGTCGTCAATTGTGCGTATCCACCGCCGCAGCACTCGCGGGCGGCCGTCGCTGGCGGCCAGTTCTACATCGGTCACCAGCCGCAGGCGGCGCTGGCCGTTGCGTGCCGTCAACGCGAGGCGGAACCAGCGGCTGCCGACGGCTAGATCATTGGCTTGCAAGGGAAGGCCCTGTAACCCAGGCTGGCCACGCCAGGCCTGCACCGTGGCATAGCCTTCAGCCGGGGCTTGATCCTCCAGGCGCCGGGCGATATCCAGCGGTATGCCCAGGCTTGCCAGCACCGGCGCTGGCACGGTATTGACGTTGACGCGGCCGGCTTCGGGCATCCAGGCAACATAGGGAGAGAACCGCGCCAGCCACGGGCGAGTAACCCCAGGCAGCAGGCGTGCCTGGCTTGGCTCGCGCCAAGTCAGCAACTTGCCCTCGGGGAGGGCCACCGGCGTGAGCTCCAGGGCTTGAACCAAACGTTCGAACCGCGCTCGGCCATTTGGGCGGGCCAGCCACCCCAGATTGAAGCGCCCCGCCAGGTCTGTGATACTCCCTTGCAGCCGGGTGCCATCTTCCAAGGCCCAGGCATGGGGTTGGGCCCAAGGCTGGCGGGAATGAACAACACCGGGCTTGCTATTTTTCCAACGGGGCAGCTCGGCCAGCATTCGTACTTCCGCATCGAGCAAGGCTTGCCGCAGCCGAAGGGTATCCAGATATACGGTAGTGGCGGCGAGCGTGACCCGCTGCTGGCGCACCAGCCCTTCAACCAGCAGCAATGCCAGGGTCAACACCAGCAATACGCTGAGCAACGCCATCCCGCGCTGCCGTTTCATCGGTCAGCCCCGGGCCAGCGAAGCAACCGCGTGACGGTTCCGAACACGCCATGATCGATCGTCAGGCGCACCGCGCGGGGCCGGCAGGGTGCTTCGCAGGCTTGGAGCCATTGATTGTTGGCGCCCAGTACCTGCCAGCGAAGGGTGGAAACGTTACGCAGCAACCGCCGTTGTGTCGTCGCGCCGTTGTCGCCTTGCGCGTGCCGCCAAAGCTCGCCATCCGCGAATCGATAGCTGACCCGCTGCAACTCGCTACGAGGTAGATCCAGGGGGTTGCGCCACCCGGCGCTGGTGAAAGTGAGCTGCCGCTTATCCATGAACAATGGCGTGTGCCTGCTCACCGCGTGCAGCGCGTCATGCTCAAGCGCGGTAAAGGTGCGCTGCAGTTCCCGCAACGCGTGGCTACGGGCGGACAAGGCTTGTTCAGCCCGCCAGGAAAGGTCGAAAAGCCGCGAACAGGCGATCCCCAACAAGGCGAACAAGGCCAGGGCGATAAGCAGTTCCACGAGGGTAAAGCCGGCTTGCCTAATGTTCACCACGGCTGCCCGCCCAACTGGCCAAGGGGTCACCGCCCTGCCTTTCACGTACCCAGACGCGCCGGTTGCCCGCAGCGTCGGGGCGCTGTTCGAGCCACCAGTGGTTGCCGGCGAACGTGATCGCGGTGCTATCGGCACCCGAGGAAACGAGCCCAAGGCTCAGCGCCTGAAGGTGGTTATCGAGCGCGATGCTGGCGAACCAGCGGGCTTCCAACCGTTGTTGACTGAAAGTACCCCATTGCGCGGCCGACACCACGGCCGCGGCCAAGGTCGCAAACACCGCCAGGGCCACCAGCAGCTCCAAGAGGGTGAATCCCTGCTGGCGTCTCACGGCCCCAGCTCCGGGTCACTCGCTCCGTCGCTGCGTAGCACCCCGATGTCGTTGCCTTGCCTATGCAGATGCAGTTTAAAGCCGCTCAACTCATCGCTGGCCAGCGCCAAGAGTTGCGGCGTGCCGGGCGGTGTCGCGGAGAGCAGTACGGATTGGCCATCTACCTGCAATCGCCAGCCAAGGCCTGCCTCAATCTCACCACCGGGCTTCATCGGCGCCCAGGCGCCATCACGCAGGGCCATCGCTTGCCACCTTGTGTCAGTCAGGGCGATGCCATACTGGCTATCGAGCAGCACGGCTTGCTCACGCAGGGCGCTCAATCGTGCCCCCAAATCAGTGAGTGTCTGCCGCCCTTGCCGTTCAGGGTCGGGCCCCATGGCAAACGTGGCCGTGCCAAGTAGCGCGCCAATCACCGTCATCACGATCAGTAGCTCAAGCAGCGTGAACCCACGTTGCGCTCGCGGGTTCACGGCGCCCACGCCTGGAGGTCCGCGGCGCCTCCGGTACCGCCGGGCTGTCTGTCCGCGCCGAGGGAACTGAGTTCGAAGCCTGAATCGGTGACCACGTACCGGTACATCGAACCCCATGGGTCCATCGGTAACTGCCGCAAGTAGCCTCGCGGGCTCCAGTTCGGCGCAGGCGGATCGCCTTGCGGGCGGGTGACCAGCGCCTCCAGCCCTTGCTCGGTACTCGGGTAATGGCCGTTGTCCAGCCGGTACATCTCGATCGCCGTGGCAATGGCCTTCAGGTCGCTGCGCGCGGCGGTGATCTTGGCTTGTTCGGGCCTGTCCATGAACTGAGGCACGATCAGCGCGCCCAGTACGCCGATGATCACAACGACAATCATGATTTCGATCAGGGTAAAGCCGCGCTGGGCGCTCGCGGGCCGGTGCGAAGTACGCATTCAAGTTACCAATTGGTTGAGGCTGAGGATGGGCAACAACACACCCATCACGATGAACATGACCACCAGGCCCATACCTACCAGCATCAATGGCTCGAACAGGCTGAGGATCATGGCGATGCGGTTGGCGAGCAGTTTTTCCTGCTGGTCGGCGGCGCGGTGCATCATCCCGGCGAGGTTGCCGGACCGCTCACCGCTGGCGATCAGTTGCAGCATCAGCGGGCTGAGGGTTTCGGTGGTGGCCAGCGCTTGAGCGAGCGCGCCGCCTTCAGCCACACGTTCCGCCACCCCGGCCACCCGCGCGCGAAGCGCCGTGTTGGCCAGTACCGCATTGGCGATCCGCAAGGCCGCAAGCAGCGGCACCCCGCTTCCCAGCATGATCGCCAGGGTGCTGATGTAGCGGGCGGCTTCGGCGTTGCGCAATGCCGGCCCCAGCACGGGTACGCGCAGGCAGAGGGCGTCCAGCCTTGAGCGAAAAGCGGGCCGGCGCAGCAGCGTCGGGGCGGCGAAGATGGCCAGCGCTGATAAAGCGGCAAGCACAGGCCAGGCGCCACCGATAAAGCCCGTCATGCCCATCAGCAAACGGGTCGGCCAAGGCAGTGCCTGGCCGCTTCCGGTGAACAAGACGAGAATATCCGGCACCACATAGCCCAGCAGGAAGGCAACGATCACGGTGCTTACAAGCAATAACAGCGCGGGGTACACCAACGCCGTGCGTATGCGCTGGCGCGCCAGCTGCCGCGCTTCGAGGTGATCGGCCAGTTGCTCCAGCACGCGCCCAAGATGCCCGGACTGCTCCCCGGCCTCGACCGTGGCGCGGTACAGGTTCGAAAACACCCGGGGCTGGGCCGCCATGGCCGAAGCGAGGCCGCGGCCTTCCAGCACCCCGCCAAGCACGGCTTGCAGCACGCGCGCCGTGGGGGTGCCGAGCATTTGCCGGGTTACGGCTTCCAACGCGCTGGCCAATGGCACCGCCGCCTGAAGCAAGGTGGCCAGTTGGCGAGTGGCAAGGGCAAGCTCCGCGCTTCCCACCCGTAACCTTTGCGCGCGAGGGCCGCGGGCAGCGCCGATATGACGCGGCGTCCAGCCTCGCGAGCGCAATTGCTGACGCAGGACGGATGGGCTGGGCGCGCTTTCCACGCCCTCATGGAATTGGCCGTGGGCGTCCTCGGCGCGATAGCGATAACGGTTCATCCCTCCACCTCCACCACCCGGCGCACTTCGGTCAGGCTGGTCAGCCCGGCGGCGACCGCCTGCCTGCCCGCGGCCGCCAGCCCCGGCCCCTGCTCGCGGGCCAGTTGCTCGAGGCGCTGCTCACTGGCGGTTTCATGGATAGCCAGCATCAGCGAGGCGTCCATTTCCACCAGCTCATGGAGAGCCATGCGCCCACGATAACCGTGGCGGCAGTGTTCGCAACCGACCGGCTGGAACGCTCCATTGGCGGCCGGCCGCTTGCACCGCGCGCAGAGCAGCCTTACCAGCCGCTGGGACTGCACCGCGATCAGGCTGGATGCCAAAAGGTAGGCATCGATGCCCATGTCGAGCAGTCGGGTAACCGCACCCACCGCGCTATTGGTGTGCAAGGTGGAAAGCACCAGGTGCCCGGTAAGGGAAGCCTGGATCGCCACTTCGGCCGTTTCCCGGTCGCGGATTTCTCCTACCATCACCACGTCGGGGTCTTGCCGCAGGATTGCTCGCAGTCCGCGCGCGAAGGTCATGCCGGCCGCGTTGTTCACCGGTGACTGGCCGATGCCCGGCAGGTGGTATTCCACCGGGTCCTCTACCGTGAGGATGTTGCGCGCCTGCTCACGCAGGCTGGCTAGCGCGGCATAAAGGCTGGTGGTTTTACCCGAACCCGTCGGGCCGGTTACCAGAAAGATGCCATGGGGCCGAGCCAGCACACCCCGCAGCCGCTCAAGGTTGGGCCCGGGGGGCATGATGTGCTCCAGGCTCACCGGCACCGCGTTTCGGTCGAGTAACCGCAACACCACTCGCTCCCCTTGCACGCATGGCAACGTCGACAAGCGAATATCGATGTCATGCCCGGCCAGGCGCAGGGCAATGCGGCCGTCCTGCGGGACGCGCTTTTCGGCGATATCCAGCCCGGCCATGACCTTGAGCCGCGATACCAGCGAAGCGGAGGCCTCACGGCGAGCGCGCAGTACTTCGCGAAGGTGGCCATCGACGCGTAGCCGCACCACTACAGCGTGTTCTTCGGTGTCCAGATGGACGTCCGAGGCGCGCTCGCGCACGGCTTGGGCCAACAGGGCATTGATCAGCCGAATGATCGGCGCCTCTGCCTCGTCTTCGAGCAGGTCCAGGTTTTGCGGAAGGTCCACGGCCAAACGGTTCAAGTCCTGATCTTCGTTCAGCCGCTCGGCGACGTGCAGCGCGTCCTGATCCCCACCTTGATAATGACGCGCCAGGCGCCGTGCGAAGGTGGGTTCGTCCAGTACTTGCAAACAGGGCTCGCGCCCCAGCCAACGGCGGACCTCGGCGCAAATCGCCCAGGCCGGTTGCCCGCGACACACCAGAACAGGGGCACTGGGGGTGCCCTCGAGAAACACGCCACATCGCGAGGCGTAGCGGAACGGCAATTGAGGCTGCAACGGGTCAGTCATCGCCTTCCCGCGCTCCGTCGAACAGGTGCCGCACGTTCGCTGGCACACGCCGCCCATGGGGGGCGTCGATGACTTCGGTTTCCGTTTCCCTGGCCCGGCGCAACTGCTGATCCGCCAGAGCGTTCTGGCCCGCCAGGTCGCGCATCACAGTCGGGCGCAGGAACACCATCAGGTTAGTCTTCACCTGCGTATCCCGCCGCCAGGTAAAGAGGCGGCCAATCCAAGGCAGGCGCTTGAGGCCGGGCACGCCGCTTTCGGTCTGCCGAACGCTGTCCTTGATCAAGCCACCCAGCACGATGATCTGGCCGTCACGGGCCAGGATGGTGCTTTTCACGCTGCGCTTGTTGGTGATCAAGTCTTTCACGGCGGGATCGGTAGTAGGCGCGACCTCCGAGTTTTCCTGCTCGATTTCCAGGCGCATCGCGTCCCCATCGTTGATATGAGGGCGGATCCTGAGCTTGATGCCGACATCCTGCCGCTCCACCGTGGTGAAGGGGTTATCCGAGCCGCTGTTGCCGGTCGTGTAACTGCCGGTGAGAAAGGGGACGTTCTGGCCAACGAGGATTTCGGCTTCCTGGTTATCCAGCGTCATCAAGCTGGGCGTGGATAGCAGGTTGCTGTTCACATTGCTGGCCAGCGCTGAAATCAACAACCGGAACCGGTCGTTGCCGAGGCGCAGCAAGCCACCGTCAGGTAAATCAAGCTCGTCGGCAAGCGTACCGATCGGGCTGATGCCGGCGCCGGGGAAACTGGTCGACCCGCTCAGATCACTGCCCTGCAGCCCCCATTGCACGCCCAGGGCCTGGCTGGTATCGCCGCTTATTTCCACGATCGCCGCTTCGATCATCACTTGCGCGCGGGGTTGATCGAGTTGGCGCACGAGGGCCTGCATCGTGCGGATTGCCTTCGACGGCCCGATCATCACCAACGCATTCTGGCTTTCGTCGGCGCGCACCGTGGCCGATGGCGTCGCGCCCGCGCGCTCCCTCGGCAAACCTTCGACCGGTTCACCCGCCTGCTGACTCAGCGGGTCGAGCACCTCGGCCAACTGCCGCGCGTCGCCATGCCTGAGATGGATCACCGCCGCGTTACTGTCCTCGGCGCGGGGTACGTCAAGCTTGATCGCCAAGCCTTTTAGCCGTTCGCGCAGTGCCGGAGGGCCGAGCAACACGAGTTTACGGCCGGCAGGGTCGGCGACGACCCGCGGGGTATCATCGCCCTTGCGGTGGGTAGCCTGTTCCAGCAGTGCCGCCAGCTCGGCAGCGTCGGCGTGCTTGAGCGGTAATACGTCATGCCCCGCCTGTTCGCCGTTATCCAGCTCCAGTGCCAGCCGAGCCAGGCGGCGAGCGTTGGCTGCGGTTTCAGTAATCACCAGGGCATTGGCAGACGCCGACGGCCCCACATACCCCTGCGCCGATACCAGCGGCTTGAGCAGCGCGGCCAGGTCGGTGGCTTGCGCGCTATGAAGCGCGACTACTTGGGTTGTCACACCCAGACCCGTGCGGTTCGCCGCGCGGGCCTTGGCATCGGCCGCCGGAACCACCAGCAACCGACCCGCCTCTTCGATGGCCGCCAAGCCCCTGCTTTCCAGCACGGTGTAAAACAGTTCGCGCACCTGTTCGCGGCTCAGCGGCTGATCCGAATGCACCGTAAGCCGGGCCTTGGCCTTGGGGTCGACGATGGCGGTCAAGCCCAGAATGCTCGCCACCTCGGTCGCCACGTCCGCCACCTCGGCATCTTCCATGGACAACATCCAGCTCTCGGCCCGTAGTGGTGCCGCGTTACACAGCAACAGCCCCGCCAAACCCAGGGATAACAGATGTGTGATGGGCTTCATGCGTGCGGGCCCGCCGTGGGCGCGGCGCGAAGATAGCGCCTGGTGTTTGCCGCGGGCTGTTCGTGGACCGCCTCAAGATACGCACGGCCAGGAGAAGATTGCCGCAAAGGGAGGAAGGTTTCCTCGCCCCGCTGCCATAACACTGCCCCCAGCGCGCTGATCTGGCGAACGTCACTCCCGTCCGGAAGCCTGTCGCCTACCCGGTAGGCTTGTACCCGGCCGGCGTGCTCCACCAGGATCCGTGAGCTACCTCCGGCTACAACACTGGCCTTGAGCTTGAGCGCTGTCTGCGCCCGCGCAAGTGGGGTATCTGAAGGCAGATCGAACAGCCGCGCGACCACTTGGGGCGAGAGCTTCGGCGCAGCCGAAACGGCCTTGACCGGAACCGGCGGCGTGGGCATTGCCGGTAAAGGCATGCGCCAGAAGTGATACACGACCCAGCTGGCGCCGGCCGCCGTGAGCACGGGCACCGCCCAGAGCATCCGATGCCTGAGCGCGTTCATAGCATACGGCCCAGCACCGGCGTGCCTCGCAAGCAATGTTTGATTACCGCGGCGATATGCAACGCAACCAGCGCGGCTAATACCACACAGCTGGCAATGTGTACGGTATGGAAAAAACCGGTGATCAAAGGGTTGCCAATGGGTCGCGGCAGCGTAAACCAGTCAAACACGGCAATTGGCCGCCGCATCATGAGCACGCCGGTTACCAGTACAACGCCCATGGTGAGGTACAAGGTTACGTGCACCCAGCCGGCAAGCCGCGTCATGAACGTGTTGGCCGCGGCGTCGCGGGCCTTGGGTTGCCGCCAGGCCAATACGCACCGCCAGGCGAACAGCGGGATAAGCAGCGTGGTAAGTGAAACATTTACCCACCCCACCCAGTCTTTGAATTCCGGGCGCACAGGGGCGAGCGCGGCGTAGAAGCCGGTAAAGAGTGTCCAGAGAATAACCGCCGCGAAAAGCCAATGAAGCACCTTCCGGGCTCGGGAATAGGGTTCGGTCGTCACGGTATTGTCCTCGACCGCCCCGGCAGGTTTGCCGGGGCAGTACCGCTTGGCGTCGCTGTCAGCGAGCAATCCAGGCATCCTCCCAATGGCTGCCGATACCCGGCTCGTACTGGGTAGCGTTAGCGTTGTAGCTATTGCACCAGCCTTCGGCGGGGAACGGCTTGCACTCGTACACACGCTCATCCTTGGGCTGCAGTACCCGGATGCCGGCTTTGTACGTACCGAGCCCGTTCGGGAATACCTGGTCGTAATCCGCCGCACCGTCGCCGGTGAGTTCTACCGGCTCGCTCACCTGAAGGTTGGCGCGCCCATCTTCCGTGCTGCCGATGACGTTCAGGGTGTAATCGCCTGGCATGCCGCGCACGCTCAGGCTGATCGCGCTGTCACCTGGCTCCACGGCCTGGCGCACAGTACCGACTGCCTTGTGGTTGGCGTCATAGAGGCCCGCTTCAATGTTCAAGCGGCGATTGGTGCGCACGCTCAGGCCAAGCTCGGCCTGGCCTTTGACCAGCTCATAGGTGGGCTGAAGGTTTTGCAGCGACAGCTGAGCACCGTTGTCAGGCTTGAGCTCGAACGCCATCTGGTAGTTGTTCACGCCCGAATCTGCCTTGGCATAGATGCTATTGGCACCGCGCACAGGTTCGATCTCGCCATCGCTGTTGCGCATACCCGCGCGAACCAGCGTTTGGGTGGCGTTGATTTTGCTGGCCAGGTCGAACGCCCAATTGGCGGGCTGGCCTTGCTGGGCCGACTCGATGTCGAGCGAGACGCTGTGCTCGCGGCTCTCGGTGCCGCTGCGGAAGGCTCGGGCCGTGACCTTATCGCCAGGCAATAGCACCTGCACGGCAGGAATGTTGGCAACGCCCTGCCAGCCGTCGATGGGAGCCGGGCCGGCTTCAGCGGTAATATCCACGTCGGCTACGTTGTAGAAGGCGTTCTCCGTGTCGCCGACGGTCCAGATACCGTAGATCACGTGGTAGCCGGAGCGGTCGGCTGGGAGCGTGCAGTCATGCTTTTTCAGCAGTGGCCCGCCGCTGCCAGCGGGGCCATCGATCGGGATTTCATTGCCGGTATCGAAGCTGCAGAAGGGCTCGGCATCAAGCGCTGCGCGGGTCAGCGGCTCGTTGGGATTCCAGCCTTGGCGGGTGATGTAGTACTCAAACTTTGTGGCCGGGTGGGCGGCCATGAATTGCCAGTCGAAGGTAATATCGCGCTTGGCGAGCTCGGTCTTGCTCCAACGGCCGGCGGATTGAACATCAAGCGCAGCGCCCAGCGATTTACCGCCGCTGGCAAATTTACCATCGGCTGGCCCATTTGCCGGGAAGCCCTTATCCGTCTCGCCGACACTCTGTGGCTCGTATTGAGCGGGGCCGCAGTTGGCATTCACGCCTTGCTGGCACAGCGCAGCACGGGACGGTGGATAAGAGAGGTAGCCATGGGCCGCCGCCTGGCCGGCCACAAGGCCGGCACATACCGCCAAGGCCAAATGACTCGGCCTGAAAAATCCTTTCATGATTGAAATCCTCGGAAGTCACACTCCAAGCGGATGGTTCCGCCAGAGGACGCGCAATCTAAGGCCTTGCGCGCCTGACTTCTCTAGGACTTTCTCTGAAACAACTTGCCTGGCGGGTGGAACCGCCCAGGTTCAGGCGTGGTAAACAGCCGACAACTCGTGTACCGCTTCGATGAACGCGCCGGCGTGCGCGGGATCGACTTCCGGTGTAATGCCATGCCCCAGGTTGAACACGTGACCGGTGCCATGGCCGTAGCTGGCCAGGATCCGGGCAACCTCGCCACGGATCGCCGCTGGCTTGGCGTAGAGCACGCTTGGGTCCATGTTCCCCTGCAACGCCACTTTGCTACCGACTCGCTGGCGGGCCTCGCCGAGGTCACAGGTCCAGTCCAGGCCCAGCGCATCCGCGCCAGCGTCCGCGATGGATTCAAGCCACAGGCCGCCGTTCTTGGTGAACAGGATTACCGGGACCTTCCGGCCCTCGTGCTCCCGGATCAACCCATTCACGATCTGCTTCATATAAGCGAGCGAGAACGTCTGGTAGGCCGCGGATGACAGGTTGCCGCCCCAGGTGTCGAAGATCTGCACAGCCTGCGCGCCCGCCAGGATCTGGCCATTAAGGTAGGCCGTGACCGACTGCGCCAGCTTGCCCAGCAGCTGATGCATGGCCGCTGGCTGGTCATAGAGCATGGCCTTGGTTTTACGGAAATCCTTGGAAGACCCGCCTTCGACCATGTAGGTGGCCAGTGTCCATGGGCTGCCGGAGAAGCCGATCAGCGGCACACGGCCATTCAGCTCTCGACGGATGGTGCTGACGGCATCCATCACATAACCAAGGTCTTTTTGCGGATCGGGGATCGGCAGGGCTTCGATGTCGGCGACGGTATCGATCACCTTGCGAAAACGCGGGCCCTCGCCAGTCTCGAAGTACAGCCCCTGGCCCATGGCGTCCGGGATGGTCAGGATGTCCGAGAACAGAATGGCGGCGTCGAGCGGGTAGCGCTCCAGTGGTTGCAGCGTGACTTCACAGGCGAAGGCCGGGTTCATGCACAGGCTCATGAAGTCACCGGCCTTGGCACGGCTGGCGCGGTATTCCGGCAGGTAGCGCCCGGCCTGGCGCATCATCCATACCGGGGTAACGTCTACCGGTTGCTTGAGCAGGGCGCGCAGGAATCGGTCGTTCTTCAAGGCAGTCATGAGGGCATCCGCGAAAAAAGTGCGGGCATTTTCTCAGACGTGACGGCAAAAGGCACGGCGTTGCACCGTGCCTTTTATCAATCGCCTCGATAGGGCTTACAGCTGAAGGTAATCCATGATGCCTTCGGCGGCGGTGCGGCCCTCGTAAATGGCGGTAACCACGAGGTCCGAGCCACGCACCATGTCGCCACCGGCGAAGATCTTCGGGTTGCTGGTCTGGTGCCGGAACTGACCGCCGGTTGCGGGCGCGATCACGCGGCCTTGGCTGTCGAGCTGGATTTCGTGGTGGTCGAACCACGACGCCGGGCTAGGGCGGAAACCGAACGCGATCACAACGGCATCGGCGGGCAGGATCTCCTCCGAACCCGGGATTGGCTCGGGGCTGCGCCGGCCACGCGCGTCAGGCTCACCCAGGCGGGTTTCAACGACCTTCACCCCTTCAACCCGGTCCTCGCCCACGATAGCGATCGGTTGGCGGTTGTAGAGGAATTTCACCCCTTCTTCCTTGGCGTTTTTAACTTCGCGGCGGGAGCCCGGCATGTTCGCTTCATCGCGCCGGTAGGCACAGGTAACGGTTTTTGCCCCCTGGCGAATCGAGGTGCGGTTGCAATCCATGGCGGTGTCGCCACCACCGAGTACCACCACCCGCTTGCCCTTCATGTCGATGAAGTCTTCCGGGGTTTTTTCAAAGCCCAGATTGCGGTTCACGTTGGCGATCAGGAAATCCAGCGCGTCATGCACGCCGGGCAGATCTTCGCCGGGGAACCCGCCTTTCATGTAGGTATAAGTGCCCATCCCCATGAATACGGCATCGTATTCGGCGAGCAGTTGCTCCATGGTGATGTCCTTGCCCACCTCGGTATTGAGGCGGAACTCGATGCCCATGCCGGTGAAAATTTCCCGCCGATTGCTCAGCACGGTCTTTTCCAGCTTGAACTCGGGGATACCGAAGGTCAGCAGGCCGCCGATTTCCGGATTGCGGTCAAACACCACCGGGGTCACGCCGCCACGCACCAGCACGTCGGCACAGCCCAGGCCCGCCGGGCCCGCGCCGATGATCGCCACGCGCTTGCCGGTCGGCTTTACCTTGGACATATCCGGCCGCCAGCCCATCGCAAAGGCGGTGTCGGCGATGTACTTCTCCACCGAGCCGATGGTCACGGCGCCAAAGCCGTCGTTCAAGGTGCAGGCGCCTTCGCACAGGCGATCCTGCGGGCATACGCGGCCACACACTTCAGGCAGCGTGTTGGTTTGATGGGACAGTTCGGCGGCGGCGAGGATGTTCCCCTCCGACACCAGCTTCAGCCAGTTGGGAATGAAGTTGTGCACGGGGCACTTCCATTCACAGTACGGGTTGCCGCAACCCAGGCAGCGGTGGGACTGTTCCCCGGCCTGCTGCGGCTTGAGGGGTTCGTAGATCTCCACGAACTCCTTCTTGCGCTGGCGCAGCAGCTTCTTTTTCGGGTCCTTGCGGCCGACATCGATGAACTGGAAGTCGTTACTCAAGCGTTCGGACATAAGCGCCTCTCGGCGCAGCTTCAAGCGGCAGGCTTGAAGCTGCAAGCAAATTCTCGGTTATCGCGGGCGGCTTGAAGCGCGCCCGCTCGGGTGTTACTGAGGGTTGGCAATGGTGCTGGACAACAGCGATTTGAGGCTGGCCGCCTTGGGCTTGACCAGCCAGAAGCGCCGCAGGTAATCGTCCAGGTTTTCCCAGAGATTACGGCCCCATTCACTGTCGGTTTCAGCCACGTATTCAGCCAGTACCCCTTCGAGGTGGCTGCGGTAGGCTTCCATCGCCTCACCGCTGATCCGCTGGATTTCCACAAGCTCGTGGTTCACCCGGTCAACGAAGGTGTTGTCCTGGTCCAGGACATAGGCGAAGCCGCCGGTCATGCCGGAACCGAAGTTGTAGCCGGTTCGGCCGAGCACGCACACGAACCCACCGGTCATGTATTCGCAGCAATGGTCGCCGGTGCCTTCCACCACGGTGTGGGCGCCGGAGTTACGCACAGCGAAACGCTCGCCCGCGGTACCGGTGGCGAACAGCTTGCCGCCAGTGGCGCCGTACAGGCAGGTGTTGCCGATGATGGCGCTGTCCTGGGTTTTGAAGGGGCTGCCTTTAGGCGGCACGATCACCAGCTTGCCGCCTGTCATGCCCTTGCCCACGTAGTCGTTGGCGTCGCCTTCGAGGTAGAGGTTCAAGCCGCCGGCGTTCCACACACCAAAGCTTTGCCCGGCGGTGCCCTTGAAACGGAAGGTCACCGGCGCGTCAGCCATGCCCTGGTTGCCATAGCGCTTGGCGATCTCGCCAGACACACGGGCACCGATGGAACGGTCGCAGTTGCACAGGTCCATGGCGTACTCGCCACCGGTACGGGCTTCGATCCCGGCCAGTGACAGCTCTACCATCTTCTCCGCGACCAGGCCCTTGTCGAATGGCGGGTTGCGCTCGGCCTCGCAGAACTGAGGTTTGTCCGCAGGGATGTGATCGCTGCCCAACAGCGGTGTCAGGTCCAGGTTGGCCTGTTTGGCGGTTTCACCGGCCAGCAGTTCGAGCAGGTCGGTACGCCCAATCAGCTCGCCCAGGCTGCGAACGCCCAGGCGGGCCAGCCATTCGCGGGTTTCTTCGGCCACGAAGGTAAAGAAGTTCACCACCATGTCCACGGTACCGATGTAGTGGTCCTTGCGCAGTTTTTCGTTCTGCGTGGCAACACCGGTGGCGCAGTTGTTCAAGTGGCAGATGCGCAGGTATTTGCAGCCCAGCGCGATCATCGGCGCGGTGCCGAAGCCGAAGCTTTCAGCGCCCAGGATAGCGGCCTTGATCACATCCAGGCCGGTCTTCAGCCCGCCGTCAGTCTGTACCCGCACCTTGCCGCGCAGGTCGTTCCCGCGCAGGGTCTGGTGCGTTTCCGCCAGGCCCAGCTCCCACGGGCTACCGGCATACTTGATGGACGTGAGCGGCGAAGCACCGGTGCCACCGTCGTAGCCGGAAATCGTGATCAGGTCGGCGTAAGCCTTGGCCACGCCAGCGGCGATGGTGCCCACGCCTGCTTCCGATACCAGCTTGACCGACACCAGCGCGGCGGGGTTGACCTGCTTGAGGTCGAAAATCAGCTGCGACAGGTCTTCGATCGAATAGATATCGTGGTGCGGTGGGGGCGAAATGAGCGTTACGCCAGGTACCGCATAACGCAGCTTGGCGATCAGCCCGTTGACCTTGCCACCCGGCAACTGCCCGCCCTCGCCCGGCTTGGCGCCCTGAGCAACCTTGATCTGCAGCACTTCGGCGTTCACCAGGTACTCCGGCGTTACACCGAAGCGGCCCGTGGCGACCTGCTTGATCTTGGAGCTGCGGATAGTGCCGTAGCGCGAAGGGTCTTCGCCACCCTCGCCCGAGTTGGAGCGCGCGCCCAGACGGTTCATGGCTTCGGCCAACGCTTCGTGCGCTTCCGGAGACAGCGCGCCGAGGGAAATGCCCGCCGAGTCGAAGCGCTTGAGGATGGCTTCCAGCGGCTCGATATCGGCCAACGCGAGCGGCTGCTCCGCCTCGCGGACCTTGAGCAGGTCGCGCAGCATGGACACTGGCCGCTGGTCCACCAGCGCGGTGTATTCCTTGAATTTGGCGTAGTCGCCCTGCTGCACGGCCGCCTGGAGCGAATTCACGACGTCCGGGTTGTAGGCGTGGTATTCGCCGCCATACACGAACTTCAGCAGGCCGCCTTGCTGGATCGGCTTGCGCGGGCTCCAGGCTTCGCCGGCCAGCGCTTTCTGCTCGGCTTCCAGATCACTGAAGCGCGCGCCCTTGATCCGGCTTGCAACGCCGCGGAAGCACAGGCCCGTGACTTCATCGGCCAGGCCGATGGCTTCGAACAGCTGCGCGCCGCGGTAGGAGGCAATGGTGGAGATGCCCATCTTGGACAGGATCTTCAGCAAGCCCTTGGTGATGCCCTTGCGGTAATTCTTGAAAACTTCGTACAGATCGCCTAGCACCTCGCCGGTGCGGATCAGGTCGCCCAGCACTTCGTACGCCAGGAACGGGTACACGGCCGACGCACCGAAACCGATCAGCACGGCGAAATGGTGCGGGTCCCGGGCGGTCGCGGTTTCCACCAGGATGTTGCTGTCGCAGCGCAGGCCCTTTTCAACCAGGCGGTGATGCACAGCGCCTACCGCCATCGCGGCATGGGCCGGCAGCTTGCCTGGCGCGATGGCGCGGTCGCTCAGCACGATCTGGGTATTGCCGGCGCGCACGGCCTCTTCCGCCTGATCGGCGATGTTGCGGATAGCCGCTTCCAGGCCGAGGGTCTCGTCGTAGTTGAGGTCGATCAGCTGACGCCCGAAGCCGTCGCGCTCCAGGTTCATCAACGCGCGCCACTTGGCGGGCGAGATGACTGGCGAACTGAGAATCACCCGGGAAGCATGTTCCGGGGATTCCTGGAAAATGTTGCGCTCGGCGCCGAGGCAGATTTCCAGCGACATTACGATAGCTTCGCGCAGCGGGTCGATCGGCGGGTTGGTCACCTGCGCGAACTGCTGACGGAAGTAATCGTAAGGCGTGCGCACGCGCTGGGACAGGACCGCCATCGGCGTGTCGTCACCCATCGAACCCACGGCTTCGTAGCCCTGCTCACCCAGCGGGCGCAGCACCTGGTCACGCTCTTCGAAGGTGACCTGGTACATCTTCATGTACTGCTTGAGGCGATCCGAGTCGTAGAAGTCCGAACCATGATCGTGGTCGTCCATCTTTGCCTGGATGCGCAACGCATGCCGGCGCAGCCACTGCTTATAGGGGTGGCGCGACTTCAAGCGGTCATCGATGGCATTGGTGTCCAGGATCTGGCCGGTTTCGGTGTCCACGGCGAAGATCTGGCCCGGGCCCACGCGCCCCTTGGCGATGACGTCCTCGGGCTTGTAGTTCCACACGCCGATTTCGGAAGCCAAGGTAATGTAGCCATTGCGCGTGGTAACCCAGCGCGCCGGGCGCAGGCCGTTGCGGTCCAGCAGGCACACAGCATGGCGGCCTTCGGTCATTACCACACCGGCGGGGCCGTCCCATGGCTCCATGTGCATGGAGTTGTACTCATAGAACGCCCGCAGGTCGGGGTCCATGGTTTCGACGTTCTGCCAGGCTGGCGGAATCAGCATCCGCACGCCACGGAACAGGTCGATGCCACCGGTAACCATCAGTTCGAGCATGTTGTCCATGCTGGAAGAGTCCGAGCCTACGCGGTTTACCAGCGGGCCGAGCTCTTCGAGGTCCGGGATCAATTCGTTGGCGAACTTGGCACGCCGCGCGAGCGCCCAGTTACGGTTGCCGGTGATGGTATTGATCTCGCCGTTGTGGGCGAGGAACCGGAACGGCTGGGCCAGCGGCCACTTGGGCAGGGTGTTGGTAGAGAAGCGCTGGTGGAACACGCAGATGGCGGTTTGCAGGCGCTCGTCGCTGAGGTCCGGGAAGAAGGCCGCCAGATCGGCGGGCATCATCAGGCCTTTATAGATGATGGTCTTCTGCGAAAAACTGCAGATGTAATGGTCGGTGTCCTCGGCGTTGGCCACCGAGGAGCGGCGCCGGGCACTGAACAACTTGATTGCGAATTCCTGGTCGGTAAACCCCTCGCCCCCTACGAACACCTGTTCGATCTTGGGCAGGCGCTCCAGGGCCAGACGCCCCAGGACGCTGGTATTGATAGGCACCTGGCGCCAGCCGATCAGCTGCAGGCCGGCGGCCAGGATTTCCCGGTTCATGTTTTCACGCGCGGCTTCTGCGCGGGCGTCGTCCTGGTTCAGGAAGACCATCCCCACGGCATACTGGCGTGGCAGTTCGGCGCCAAAATGCTCCTTGGCGATCGCTCGCAGGAACAGGTCTGGCTTCTGCATCAGCAGGCCACAGCCGTCACCCGTCTTGCCATCGGCGTTGATACCGCCGCGGTGGGTCATGCAGGTCAGGGCCTCGATGGCCGTCTGCAACAGGTTGTGGCTAGGCTCGCCCGTCATGTGGGCAATGAGGCCGAAGCCGCAGTTGTCCTTGAATTCCTCGGGATGGTACAGACCTGTTTTCATAGACACTTTCTCACCAGGCTTGCCTCTCTTGGAGGCAAATGCTCTTTAATTCAACCACTTACCATCCACGCCGAACGAACGCCAGCTTTGCGGGGGCAAAAGGGCAGTCATTGTACACAGCAGTGCCGTGTGCCACAAATTTGATGGCGAACCAATGTATTTACATGTCGCAAAAGTGAACGAATTTGGCTGCCTTTATGATGTAGCGAGGCTGCCTGAGTCAATGATTTATTGGCCGCGCGACGGGGGCTTGTGGCCTGCGGGCACTTTGGAGGGGCGCAAAAGCCCGCGGCGTGATACGCAGCGGGCTATGCGAGTGACTCGGGGGACGTCAGGAGGTGGCTAGGATGGTGCCACCGGACCGTCAGTGGGCTGAGGCAAGCTCTTGTTGGACGCTTGCGACAGTTCTAGGCCATGGTTTACCAGCCTGGACCTTCGCTGGCAAGTTCTTGATAGCGGCAACCGCCGCGGCCCGATTGGCGAAGCTGCCGTAGGTCACCACAAAGAGCGGCTTGCCTTGCAGGGTTTTCTTGAAATAGCGGTACTCGCCGCCCTGCTCGCGCACATAGGATTGCGCCGCGCTTTCCGAGCTGGTGCCAAAGATCTGCACCACGTAGCTGCCCGGGGACTGAGCGGTGTACCAGCTGGCGCCGGAGGCCTTGGCGGTGGGTTTGTCAGCTGGCTTCTCCACAGGCTTGACCGGCGCGGGTTTGGCCATGGCCAATTGCTGAGCAGGGGCTGGCTTGGGCGCGGGGGCCGGCTTGCTAGCGGCAACGGGTTCCACGGGCTGCGGCGCCGGGGTGGCGGGCACCGGTACCGGCGTAGTGGCCGGGCCGGCCGGCACGCCTACCGGCGGAGCACTTGTAGTGACCATGGGTGGCTGCGCGGGGCCGGCGTTATCGGTGACCGGTGCGCCGTCGTCATCTTCGGCGCCCGCGGCGGACGCGAGAGGCTCGCGCATCACTGGCTGGCCGTTGAGCGGCAGAGGTTTGGAATTACCGGCGAACTCGATGGCGGGATTGCCGTCCTGGTTCGGCTGGGCGCCGCCTGGCTGCCCTTCGCCCAACGGCAATTGGGCTTGCTCGCCAGCCGGAGCTGGCGCCTTGTTGTGGCCCGACAGCAGGCCCGCGGCAGCGACGATGATCACTACCACGGCGGAGAGGGCCAACAGGTATTTCTTAGGCATTTTAAGTCCCATGGATGGTCGCTTACCCGCGGAGCGACTGGCGATCATTGCCTCGATCATCGAGTCCCGCGCAACCTGGTTGATAGGCCCAGGCCAGCCGCCGGATGACTCGTGAATGTCCGCGATCTGCTCGTTGCTGAACAATGCGATACCCTTGCCCGCGCCTTCCAGGCGCTGCGCCAGATATTCGCGTGTTTCTTCAAGTGTGTAAGGCTGCAGCTCGATGATGTGGTAGCGCTCGGGCCCGCTTTCCTGTTGCTCTAGCAGCGAAACCAGCGAAGGTTCACCGAAGAGGAATACATGTGGGCGCCCTTCCGGCACGCCGCCTGCCAGTTCCAGCAGGGCTTCGAGCCCCGATTCGTCGAGTTGTTCCGCATCGTCCACCAGCAGGTAGACTTCCTGGCCGGTAAGGCCGAGCTGAACCACCCGGTGCAGAATGGCATCGATCCCGGCTTCGGCGCAGCCTACCCCTTGGGCCACCTGGCCCAGCACCCCCGCCGCATCGCCGGCGCCACGCGCCGAAACCACGACGCTTACCACCGATTGCTTGTTGGTGCTGGCCACAAGGGCCTGGCGCAGCAAGGTCTTGCCGCTGCCGTGAGGGCCGGTGACCACCAGCATCAGCTGGCTATAGCGCGCCAGGTGGTGCAGTTGGCCGAGTACCGGCTTGCGCTGGGCAGGGAAAAACTTGAATCCCGGCACCCGAGCAGCGAAGGGGTCGTGTTCCAGTTGATAGTGGCCGAGGAAGGCCTCATCGGCATGCAAACTTGTCATCGAACTCTCGTTAACCTCGAAGCTGATCCACGATAGCGCGGTAATCCGCCGTCAGCGTGGCCTGAAGTATCTCGGGTGCGTAATCGTCGGTGACCACCGCTTCGCCAAGCTGGCGTAGTAGCACCAGCCGCATGCGGCCGCCGATTACCTTCTTGTCCACAGCCATGTGCCGCAGGAAGTCGTCGGCGCTCATTTCGGCGGGCGGCACCACCGGCAAGCCGGCGCGCAACAGTAGCCTGATCCCACGGTCACGCGCGGCCTGGCCGATCCAGCCCAGGCGCATGGACATTTCCAGCGCCATGGCGGTACCCGCGGCCACGGCCTCACCGTGCAGCCACACACCATACCCCATCTGGGTCTCGATGGCGTGGCCGAAGGTGTGGCCCAGGTTCAGCGTGGCACGCACGCCGGCCTCCCGCTCGTCGGCGTTCACTACCAACGCCTTGGCCGCGCAAGAGCGGCTGATCGCTTCGGTCAGGGCTGCCTGGTCAACCGCGACCAAGGCATCCATGTTCGCCTCCAGCCAGCTGAGGAACGGCTCGTCGTGGATGAGCCCGTACTTGACCACCTCGGCAAGCCCCGCGGAAAGTTCGCGCGGGGGCAGCGAACGCAGGGTAGCGGTATCGATAAGCACAGCCTTGGGCTGGTAGAACGCCCCAATCATGTTCTTGCCCAGCGGGTGGTTGATCCCGGTCTTGCCGCCCACGGAGGAATCCACTTGGGACAACAGCGTGGTCGGCACCTGGATAAAGTCCACGCCTCGCTGGTAGCAGGCGGCGGCAAAGCCGGCCATGTCTCCCACCACGCCGCCGCCAAGCGCGATGATCGTGGTGCGACGATCATGGCGGGCGCCCAACAGGGCATCGAAAATCTTCTGCAGGGTTTCCCAGTTCTTGTAGGCTTCGCCATCCGGCAAGGCCACAGACAACACCGAGCGCCCCTCCAGGGCCTTGCTTAGTTGCGCCAGATACAATGGCCCCACGGTCTCGTTGGTGACCACCGCCACCTGGCGCCCCGCCAGGTAAGGCTGCAACAGCTCGGGATCGCCGAGCAGGTTTTCGCCAATGTGAATCGGGTAGCTACGTTCAGCCAGTTCGACCTTGAGTGTGTGCATAGTCAAGCGAGTCCGGGCCCAATGGCCGTTGGTCAGGTTTGCCGCGGCGTCACCGAGGCGGGAGGTGGCGCAAGCGTTCGAGAATATCGAGCACTACCATGCGAGGGGGCCGCTCGTCCGTTTCGACGACCAGGTCGGCGATTTCCCGGTACAGCGGATCGCGCAGCGCGAGCAAGGCGCGCAAGGTGGCCTCGGGGTTCGCGGTTCGCAGCAATGGCCGGTTGCGGTCACTCGCCGTGCGCCCTACCTGCTGTTCCACCGAGGCATGAAGATACACCACGCGCCCACCGGCACGGAGGATTTCACGGTTGCTGTCACGCATGACCGCGCCGCCTCCGGTAGCCAGCACTACGCCGTCGTAGGCGCAAAGCTCGCCCAGCATGGCATGTTCGCGCTCACGGAAGCCCGCTTCGCCTTCCTGATCGAAGATCCAGGGAATGTTCGCGCCACAGCGTGTTTCGATTTCCTTGTCCGAATCCCGGAAGGGAAGACGCAACTCTTTGGCAAGCAAGCGGCCGATGGTGCTTTTCCCCGCGCCCATCGGCCCAACGAGTATCAGATTTCGCACAGAATCAATGACTCACAGCAATCGCCTGGTTGTTCATGATACGTGGAGTCAGGAACACCAGCAGTTCGGATTTGGCTTCCGAGACCACGTCCCGGCGGAATAGGCGCCCAACATACGGCACATCGCCGAGAAATGGCACCTTGTCCGTCGTTTTGGTCTGGTTGTTGGAGAACACACCGCCGATAACGATGGTTTCTCCGTCATTCACCAGCACCTTGGCGTTCACCTCGTTCTTGTCGATCGGCGGCACGCCCAGTACCTCGTTGAGGTAGTCCGGGGCGTCCTTGGTGACCTTCACTTCCATGATAATTCGATTGTCCGGCGTGATCTGCGGCGTGACTTCCAGGGAAAGCGACGCTTCCTTGAAGGAGACCGTGGTGGCGCCGCTGGAGCTGGACTCCTGGTACGGAATCTCCTGCCCCTTGAGGATCTTGGCCGTCTCCTTGTCGGAGGTCACCACCTTGGGCTGGGAAACCACCTCGCCATTACCCGTGCTCTCCATGGCGCTAAGCTCCAGGTCGATCAGGGTGTTGTTGGTCACGAAGCCCAGGCCGATACCCGAAGTGGCATCGCTTACGCCCATGTCCACAAAGGGCGTGTTGGTGCCCACATCGCTACCGGTATTGCCGGCTTCGTCGCCATTGTCGTCCAGGCCATAGATAGTGGTGTTGCCATGCCCGGTGGACGTACCGCCCCAGCGCACACCCAGAGCCTTGTCGTAGCCCACGTTGGCTTCGACGATGCGAGCCTCGATCATCACTTGGCGAACCGGGATATCCAGCTGGGCCACGATGCGGCGCAGTTCATCGAGGCTGTCCTGGGTCTGGTAGGCGATGATGCTGTTGGTGCGGTCGTCCACGGTGATGGAGCCGCGCGCGTCTTCGTTTTCCTTGGAACCGGTCACGGACTGGAACAGCTTGGCGATGTCCGCCGCCTTGGCGTAGTTCACCTGGATCAGGTCGCGACGCAATGGCGCCAGTTCCTGAAGCTGCTTCTGGGACTCCAGCTCCTGGCGCTCACGCGCGGCGATCTCGTCGGCGGGGGCCACCAGCAGCACATTGCCCACCTTGCGCTTGTCCAGGCCTTTGGTCTTGAGTACCAGGTCCAGCGCCTGATCCCATGGAACATTTTGCAAGCGCAGGGTAATACCACCTTGCACCGTGTCGCTGGCTACCAGATTGAGGTTGGTGAAGTCGGCGATCAGCTGCAGCACCGACCGTACATCGATGTCCTGGAAGTTCAGCGACAGTTTTTCACCGGTGTACACATTGCGGTCAGCGTTTCTGCGCTGCAGGTCCTCGTTAGTGAGCGGGCGTACGCTCAACGTAAGCTTGTTTTCGGTCTGATAGGCCGAATAGTCGAACGCGCCGGAGGGCTCGATAGTAACGGTCGCACTGTCGCCGGCGACGGTTGAGCTCACGAATTGCACTGGCGTGGCGAAGTCCTTCACATCCAGGCGCAGGCGCAACGGGTCTGGCAGCGCCGTTCTGGCGAAGGCCACCACGATCTTGCCGCCCTGTTCTTTCACATCGGGGCTGATGGTGGGGTCGCTCAGGTCGATCACCACATTGCCCTCACCCAGCGGCCCGCGTTGGAAGTCCACGCTGCGAATGGCCCTGCCCGCTGGGGCTTGAACGGCGGGCCGAGGCGTGGCGACAGCCGGGGCGGCGCGGTTTGGGGAAACGGCGGGCGCCGCGGGCACGGCGGGCCCCGAAGATTGAACGGCGTTGGCGCCCTGCCCGATGAGAACGAATACGTTGTTGCCTTCTACCCGGGTGCTGTACGGCACCAGCGTGGCCAGGTTCACGATCAGCCGGGTGCGGTCCTTGGCTTCGATCAGGGCCAATGTGCGGGCATTTCCTACACCCAGGTCGCGGCTGCGGGAGGCCACCGCCGTGACTACGCCGGGGAAGTCCAGCGCGATGCGGGCCGGATCCTCGGTGGTGTAGCCCCGAGGCGCGGTCACCGGGCTGTCGAACGACAGCTTCAGCTCGATACGGTCGCCGGGCAGCGCTGCCACATCGAGGGTCTTGAGGGTGGCCGCCAGCAGGGCTGGTGACGCCAGCAACGCGACCAGCGCGACGCCAAGGGCGGAGAAAATCCTGTTCATTGTATGGTTCCACTGAGCATGCTTGACCAACCCGTCAGGACGGTTCCTTGAGCAGAATGGCGCGTGGCCGTTCGAGCCACCCGCCTTCGCCGTCCGGAACGAGTTCCACGACATCGACTTCTGTGTCGGTGATGGCGACGATCTTTCCGTCGTTCTCGCCAATGTAGTCCCCTACCTTCACCCGGTGCACCCCGCCACCGCCTTTCATTAGCGCATATTTCCCCGACCCAGTGGCCAGAATCCCGACCATTTCGAAATCCTCGATATTGAAGCCCTCGAGGAACTGCTTCACGCGGTTCGGATCGGGGTGGATGTCTCGCGAACCCTTCTGCCGGTTCGCCTGCTCCACCCGAATCGGCGGCTGGAACGGGCTGCGCATATCAGACGCCTGGTAAGTGAACGCCTGATACGTCTGGAAACGGGGAATCGGTTCGATGGTTCCCTTGGGCTTGTCGTTGACCTCCTTGAGGAAGGCATCTATGTCGGAAAAATCGTCCGAACCGCCGCAACCGGAAAGCGCCAGTACCACCAACACCATCCCTGCGTTGACCCACGCCCTCATTGCGTCAGCCCCTTGTCGTTATACCGGTACGTCTTGGCAAGTATCTGCATCCGTAGCTGGGACGTGCTGCCCTCGCTGGCCGGTTTCACATCGAAGTCATGGAGGGTAACGATTCGCGGTAGGCTGGCCACGCCGCTGACGAAGGTGGCGAGGTCGTGATAGTTGCCTGTCACGGTAATCTGGATGGGCAACTCGATGTAGAACTGCTGAGCCGTTTCCGGCAGCAGTTTGATCTCTTCGAACTCCAGCCCAGCGCCCAGGCCCGTGCGGGTGATGTCCTCGAGCAGGCCTGGCACTTCGGTGTCGCTGGGCAGCTGGCGCAGCATGGCGCCGAAGGACGTTTCCATTTCTTTCATCTGGGCGGTGTAAGCCTCCAGGTTCGCCGCCTGGAACGCCTTGGACGTGTACTGATCCCGCAGCGCCTGCTCCTGTATCACCTGGGTATCGAGCTCCGCCTCCAGGTCCTGGATATGGAAGTAGTAACCCAGCCCCAGCAGAAGCAGGCCAAGCAACACGGCGGCAATGCCTTTAACCGGCGCAGGCCAGGAGCCTACATTGTTGACGTCGAGTTCATTCAGCTCGACCTTGCGCAGGCTCTCGAGCCATCCTGGCATGTTCATTTGTCATCCTCCTCCACCGTGGGCGCGGTTTGCCGCACGGACAGCTGGAACAGGTTGGTCTGGTCGGTCTCGGCATCGGTCTTGGCCTTGACCTCGGTCAAGGTGGGCGCCTCCAGCCAGGGCGAGGCGTCGAGGTTGCGCATCAGATCCGATACTCGATTGTTGGATTCAGCCGCGCCGGCGATATCGATCTGCTTGCCGGTCATCTTCACATCCGAGAAATACACGCCGTCGGGCAAGGTTCGCACCAGCTGGTCGAACACCCGCCCGATGATCGGCCGGTTGCCTTGCAGGTCCTGGATGATGCGCATCCGCGCCAGCAACTGCTTGCGCCGTGTCTTCAGATCGCTGATGGCCTTGATCCGTTGATCCAGGTTGGCATTCTGGGTTTGAAGGTAATTGTTGCGAGCCGTCTGGCGCTCGATCTGGCCCTTGATGAACTGGTCTGCCAGAAAGATGACGCCCCCGCAGAAAACCACCACCGCCGCCAACAGAATCAGGAACTGCTTCTTGCGCTCTTCGCGCTGCTGGTCGCGCCAGGGCAACAGGTTGATGCGTGCCATCAGTCGAAGCTCCTGAGCGCCAGCCCGCAAGCGATCATCAGCGCGGGGGCATCGCTGGCCAGCGCGCCGGCATTGACCTTGCTGTTTAGCGCCATGTCCGCGAAGGGGTTGGCGACCAGCGTGGGCGTGCCGATCCGTTGCTGGATCAACTGATCCAGGCCCGCCAGGGAGGCCGTTCCGCCGGCAAGCACGATATAGTCAACCTGATTGAACTGCCCGGCGGCAAAAAAGAACTGTAACGAGCGTGATACCTGCTGCACCACCGCTTCACGGAATGGCTGCAATACCTCGGCGACGTAGTCGTCCGGCAGGCCGCCCTGTTTCTTGGCAAGCCCCGCCTCCTCGACACTCAAACCGTACCGCCGCTGGATTTCCTCGGTGAGCTGACGGCCGCCGAACAGCTGCTCGCGGGTGTAGATGATCCGCCCGTTGTGGATCACGCTGAGGGTGGTCATGGTGGCGCCTACGTCCACCACCGCCACGGTCAATGGCTGGTCACCATTGCGCAGCTGAGGGGCGAGCAGCCCGAACGCGCGCTCCAGGGCATAGGCCTCCACATCCACGACGCGGGCGTTGAGGCCGGCCACGGCGAGCGCGGCCTCGCGTACCTCCACGTTTTCCTTGCGGCAGGCGGCAAGCAGCACTTCCACCCGTTCGGGGTTGCGAGCGGAGGGGCCTTGAACCTCGAAATCGATGGCGACTTCTTCCAGGGGGTAAGGGATGTATTGGTCGGCTTCGAGCTTGAGCTGGTTTTCCATCTCGTCGTCGGTCATGCCCGCGTCCATCTCGATGGACTTGGTGATCACCGCGGAACCGGACACTGCCAAAGCTACGCCACGGGTGCCGGTACGGGCCTTGGTAACCACGCGAAGCAGGGCATTGCCGACCCCTTCGAGCTCGGCGATGTTTTTCTCGACCACGGCATTGGCGGGCAATGGCTCGACCGCATATGACTCTACCTTGAAGCGGTCGCCAACGCGGCTAAGCTCCAGCAGCTTGACCGAGGTAGAGCTGATGTCGATCCCCAGAAGCGAGTTCGCTTTCTTGCTGAAAAGTCCTAGCACTACTGATTCCCTAGCACTATCCGAGACTTACGGACCGTTTATGGTAAACAGCATTTAATAGCAGTCTTGACAGAAGCGCAAATGACGCTCCACCGCAAAATGCTTATAATGCCGAGCGTTTTTTGCCTTGGCCCGCCGTATGGGCCAAGCCCTCATTCTTACTGGAAATCCGAAAGCCTTGATCCGCCTGCTCAAGTTTTTCTGCTGGTCCATCCTCGCTGTGGTGTGCGGGCTCCTGCTCGGCCTGAGCGGCGCCTATCTGTATCTTAGCCCTGGCCTGCCCTCTGTGGAGGCCCTCAAAAGCGTTCAGTTGCAAATTCCCTTACGGGTATACAGCAGCGACGGCAAATTGATAGCAGAATTCGGCGAAATGCGCCGCTCGCCAATCCGGTTTTCCGACATCCCGCCACATTTCATTCAGGCGCTGCTATCGGCCGAGGACGACAATTTCGAGAACCACTATGGGGTAGATCCGTCCAGCCTGGTGCGGGCGGCCAGCCAGCTCCTGCGCAGCGGTCACATCCAGACCGGCGGCAGTACGATTACCATGCAGGTGGCCAAGAACTACTTCCTGAGCAGCGAGCGCAGCTTCTCGCGCAAGACCAACGAAATCCTCCTGGCCTTGCAGATCGAACGGCAGCTGACGAAGGACGAGATCCTCGAGCTCTATGTAAACAAGATTTACCTGGGTAACCGCGCGTACGGCATCGAGGCGGCGGCGCAGGTGTACTACGGCAAATCCATCCGCGACTGCAGCCTGGCGCAGATGGCGATGATCGCCGGCCTGCCGAAGGCACCGTCGCGCTTCAACCCGTTGGCCAACCCGGCCCGTGCCAAGGAACGTCGCGACTGGATCCTGGGCCGGATGTACAAGCTGGGCAAGGTCGACGAAGCGAGCTATCAGGCAGCCCTGGCCGAGCCGATCAACGCCAGCTATCACGTGCCCACGCCAGAAGTGAATGCCCCGTATATCGCCGAGATGGCCCGCGCCGAGATGGTGGGGCGGTACGGCAGCGACGCGTACACGGAAGGTTTCCGGGTCACCACCACGGTGCCCAGCACCCTCCAGGAAAACGCCAACAAGGCGGTGCTGGACGGGCTTGTCACCTACGACCAACGCCATGGCTACCGCGGGCCTGAATCCCGCCTCCCTGGCAAAACGCGCGAAGCCTGGCTGGCGGAGCTGGCGCGCCAGCGCACCTTCAATACGCTGGAACCGGTGATCGTTACCCGCGTGGACAAGGCCGGCCTTACCGTGCTCAACCGGGACGACAAGGAAGAACACGTGGCTTGGGAAACGATGAAGTGGGCCCGCCCGTTCATCAATACCAACGCTCAAGGCCGCGCGCCAAGCCAGCCGGCGGACGTCGCGCAGATCGGCGACCTGGTGCGCGTACAACGCCAGCCGGACGGCAGCCTGAAGTTCAGCCAGGTACCGACGGCACAGAGCGCGTTGGTCTCGCTGGACCCGCGCGACGGAGCAATCAAGGCACTGGTGGGCGGCTTCGCGTTCGAGCAGAGCAACTACAACCGCGCCATGCAGGCCAAGCGACAGCCGGGCTCGAGCTTCAAGCCGTTCATCTACAGCGCGGCGCTCGATAACGGCTACACACCGGCCAGCCTGGTCAACGACGCGCCCATCGTGTTCGTGGACGAAGCCGTGGACAAGGTATGGCGGCCAAAGAACGACACCAACACCTTCCTGGGCCCGATTCGCCTGCGCGAAGCGCTGTACAAGTCTCGTAACCTGGTGTCTATCCGCGTGCTGCAAAGCCTGGGCGTGGACCGCACCATCGATTACATCACGCGGTTTGGCTTCAACCGGCAGGACCTGCCCCGCAACCTGTCGCTCGCCCTGGGTACCGCTACCCTTACGCCGATGGAGATCGCAACCGGCTGGAGCGCCTTCGCCAACGGCGGCTTCAAGGTCACGCCGTACCTGATCCAGAAGATCGAAAGCCGTAACGGCGACGTACTGTTTACCGCGGCGCCGCCCGTGGTTCCGACCGACGAGCAGGAGGCCAGCGCGCCACCGGCCGAACCGGTCACAACAGCGACGGGCAACGATGTTCAAGGCGCAACCGCTGCCCCAGTGGCGCCGGCCCCGGCTTTTGCCCCGCGGATCATCGACGGGCGCACCACGTATATCCTGACCAGCATGTTGCAGGACGTGATCAAGAAGGGTACCGGTCGGCGCGCCCTGGCGCTCAACCGTCCGGATCTCGCGGGCAAGACGGGTACCACGAACGATTCGAAAGACGCCTGGTTCTCCGGCTACAACGCCGACTACATGACGACGGTGTGGACAGGCTTCGACCAACCGGAAACCCTGGGCCACAAGGAGTTCGGCGGTACCGTATCGCTGCCGATCTGGATGGAGTACATGGGCGCGGCGCTCAAGGACAAGCCACCGCACACCCAGCCCGAGCCTGAGGGGATAGTGAGCCTGCGGGTAGATCCGTTGAGTGGGCGCGCGGCTACACCCGCCACGCCGAACGCGTACTTCGAGCTATTCAAGAGTGAAGATACGCCGCCGTCGGTCAATGAAATCGGCAACGGCTCTGCTCCAGGCAGCCCGCTGCCAGCGGACGAAGCGGCGCCGATGGATCTGTTCTGACGCTATGGGGAACGGGCGCCCGCGAAAATAATGGTGAAAACTATTCGCGAGCTCCGCCTGCGGCTGCGCTTGCCCCTACGATCGTCGGATTCGCACCCATAAAAAACCGGCCATCAAGGCCGGTTTTTCGTTACCGCTAGCGCTTAGCCCTTGAACACGTCATCCACGCTCTTGAGCGGGTAGTTGGACGGGTACGGCAGGGTAGCCACGCCGCTTTCGATGGCGGCCTTGGCCACGGCATCGGACACCACGTCGATCAGGCGAACATCCAGGGGCTTGGGGATGATGTACTCGCGGCCGAAGCTCAGGCTTGGCACGTTGTAGGCATCACATACTTCCTGTGGCACCGGCAGCTTGGCCAGGTCGCGCAGGGCGTAGGCGGCGGCGATTTTCATCTCTTCGTTGATGCGCTTGGCACGAACGTCCAGGGCACCGCGGAAGATGAACGGGAAGCCAAGCACGTTATTGACCTGGTTCGGGTAGTCCGAACGGCCAGTGGCCATGATGACGTCGTCGCGGGTAGCGTGGGCCAGTTCCGGGGAAATCTCTGGGTCCGGGTTAGAGCACGCGAACACGATCGGGCTGGCGGCCATGCTCTTCAGGCCTTCGGGGCTGAGCAGATTCGGGCCGGACAAACCGACGAACACGTCAGCGCCATCCAGGGCATCGGCCAGGGTGCGCTTTTCGGTTTCATGGGCGAACACGGCCTTGTACTGGTTCAGGTCGTCGCGGCCGGCGTGAATCACACCTACGCGGTCGATCATGAAGATGTTTTCGACCTTGGCGCCCATGCTCACCAGCAATTTCATGCAGGAGATGGCCGCCGCGCCAGCGCCCAGGCACACGATTTTCGCGTCCTCGAGCTGCTTGCCGGCGATTTCCAGCGCGTTGAGCATGCAAGCGGCGGTGACGATAGCGGTGCCGTGCTGGTCATCGTGGAATACCGGGATGTCGCACTGTTCGATCAATGCGCGCTCGATCTCGAAGCACTCGGGGGCCTTGATGTCTTCAAGGTTGATGCCGCCGAAGGTGATGGAGATACGCTTGACGGTGTCGATAAAGGCTTGCGGGCTTTCGGCATCCACTTCGATGTCGAACACGTCCACGCCAGCGAAGCGCTTGAACAGAACGCCCTTGCCTTCCATCACCGGCTTGGAAGCCAGTGGGCCCAGGTTGCCCAGGCCAAGAATGGCGGTGCCGTCAGAGATCACTGCTACCAGGTTGCCCTTGCCGGTGTATTTGTAGGCAAGCTCAGGGTCGCGGCCGATTTCACGCACAGGCTCAGCGACGCCCGGGCTGTAGGCC
>Ga0265797_10000825_pt1 | contig 56634 bp, 31 predicted proteins | sample P2T30metagenome_FD_192433 | JGI IMG/M metagenome (GOLD analysis project Ga0265797, IMG submission 192433) | Plant litter microbial communities from East Loma Ridge, Irvine, California - P2 T30 | ecosystem: Environmental > Terrestrial > Plant litter > Unclassified | place: USA: California...
AGTAAGGTCGGCCATTGCTTGTGATCTTGCGGCGGGTATCCTTGACTTGTCGGAGCGTATGCATGACCTCGTCTTCTTCGTCACCGATGGGAATGGTGACCGGATACATGGATGTGAACCATCCGACAGTCCGGGAAAGATCGAGATTGCTTGAGTCCCATGCTTCTCGCCCATGAGACTCGTTGAACAGGGTAGGAGCCCTGCGGTTAATGAACACGCGGGAGAAGGAGTGGACAATAGACGCGAGGAGGATGTCGACGAGGTCTGTCCTGTACACGTGGTGGTTTTCGAAAGCCATCGCAGATATTTCCTTATCGATGACGAACTCATCCCTCTCAGTATCACCGTACACGTTCGATCGAGCCTCCATCCCCCAGAAGGCGTAGTTCGCCGGTTCAACCGCGAGCGGCTGGGTTTGCACGTCGCGTTGTCGATCGATTTGCGAGGCGTTTGAGCTCTGCATCGCATTCCAGGTCTGGAAGGGTAGGCTCTTTGCAAGCTTTGTAGTTGGGCCAGAAGCGAGTAAGTCTTCCAGATCGCCAAGCAACACGCCCCAGCTCACTACATCTACGACAAGGTGGTGAGCAGCCATGAAAATCATCTGTTTGCCCTTGAGACTGAAGAGATTCACGGCAAAGACAGGACCGGCGCGAATGTCGAGGCTTTTCTGGGTAGCGGCAATGATGGCAGTCGCAGCAGACGCGGTTGAAACCTCATGTGTCGTGAATGCGTAGGATCCGGAAATTTTCGAGATGACAAGCTGCTGCCATTTCCCAGCATCGTCCTTGGAGAAGCGAGCACGTAGCATCGAGTGACATGCGACGATGGAATCCATAGCGCGTTGAACAGTAGCCGGCTCCATGTATCGTGAGATGCGCAGTGATGATGATTGGTTGAAGTGTGTGCCGTTTTCGATCTTGCCGGTCTGGAAGTAGAAGCGCTGAATCGGAGAGAGGGCAAAAGGTTGGTCGCTTGTCTCTGTTCCGTGGTCCAGGATGACTACGGCCTTGATGTCGGCCGCCAGATGACCCAGGGACTTGGCGCGCAGCACTTGGTTCAGAGTAAGGCTGATACCCTCGCTTCTGCACTTTGCGAGAAGCTTCATGGCAGAGATCGAATCGCCACCAAGCGCTATGAGTGGTTAGTAAACTTGACACTATTCTCCCAGGGGATCACTTACATAGCCAGGACTTGGAAGGCTTGACGTCTTCCACAGGACAGTCCAATACCTTCGCCCAGATGCCCCGAAGAACTGTAAGAGCGGTATCAACAGGTCCGTCGGCCACTTCAGGAAGCTCAGCGTTCACAATGCGCTGATGCGTGGCTTCATCCAGATCATGTAGCCATGACCCGACTTGCTTCTTGTCCAACTTGGTGGAAGCCAAGACTGGGATACGGGGAACAGCGATCCAAATGGCAGGTACCATATATGATGGCACGAGATCAGACAATCTCTCCTTTGCGCGATTGATTCGCGAGAGCGTTTCTTTGTCGGAGAGTACCGTGCGCCAGTCTGAACCAGCGTTGGTAGCGGCGGTTCCGGGGAAACTGACGACAACCGTGAGCTTCTTCGTGCAGGGACCAATCTTGGGTAGCTGTACAACCACTTGATGGATGTTGTCGTCCGCCTGCATGACTGCCTCGATTTCATCAAGCTCGATTCGCTGACCCGCGAGCTTGATCTGGTTGTCTCTTCGCCCGATGTAGTGGATAGACCCATCAGCGGTGTACTGAACAAGGTCGCCGGTACGGTAGATACGCGATGTATTACGGATCGAGAACATCTTCAAGAAGTCAGGGGCTTCGATGAAGGCTTCCGCAGTACGTTCAGGGTCGTTGAGGTAGCCTCGGGCGAGTAATGGTCCCTCGAGACAAAGCTCTGCGGTTGCGCCGATGGGTGCAAGCTCGTGAGGATTGTCAGAGTTAGTAAGCCAAGCACGTCCGCTCTTTAGGGCGCGACCAATGTTCGACGGGTCTCGTTGTGCAGAGACATGATCATTGACGATAGCAAACACAGTGCCCTCAGTAGGACCGTAGCCGTTCTGTAGTTTGACACCGTTGGCCCATTTGTCGACCACGTCAGATGTCATCGCCTCACCACCGGCTACCAGAGTCTCCAACGTCGGTACAGCGCTTGGTCCTTCCAGCGTACCGGCAACCGATGGTGTGAAGAAAGCCCAGTTGGCTTTGAGATCTGTCACTGCAGCGGCGAGGTCCGTGGTGCGCTGTTCGTCTGATGGTACACAGATTGTGGCGCCCCGAAGAAGGACGGCGAGGGTTTCGCCAACGGAAACGTCAAAAAGGAAGGAGCAGAACTGGAACACTCGGGAAGTAGGCGTAACATGAAGCCCTTCACATATCGCAGCCGAGCTAGAAGCTATACTCTTGTGCTCTACAACGACTCCCTTGGGTTGTCCTGTGCTACCTGAAGTGAAGATGACGTAGCAGGTATTGTTGCCTTTGGCGCGCTGCGATAGCGGTCCGGAACAGGTTGGTAGTCGTCGAATGGCGGTCTCACTGACATTGAACACGTGATCGACCATGTCCGTGAAACGATGGGCGTACGGCGGTGAGCACAGGACAATCGAAGCTTTGCATGCCTCAACGATATGCAGATGTCGTGAAGGCGGGTCTGATGAAGATAATGGCACGTAGCCTGCGCCAGAGATGAGAATAGCCATGATAGCTACGATGGCCCATCGCGACTTGTCCACACAGATCGGGATCAGAGATTCAGGGCCAGCACCAAGCTTCACTAGCTGCTGTGCCAGTTGCGATGCAAGCGCGCCAAGCTCGACGTAGGTGAGTTCGCCATCGAAAGCGGTCACGGCTGTGGCAGTGGGCTGAGATGCAGCCTTCTGGAAAAAGAGCGAGGGCACAGTGTCATCGATGAGATCAGGCTCATACGCGTTCCACTTTTGCACGAGCTGCTTGTCTTGTTCACTGAAGACAGCTACATGACGAACATGAGTAGCTGATTGGAGTTGGTTCAGCACCGACTCAAACTGGTATAGAAGGCGCTGAACATGCCAAAGCGAGATGACATTTGCATCGAAGTGAGCCAAGACATCGATCTTGGTCGATCCCATCTTGCACTCAATCACGAGTGGGTATGTGAAGAAATTGCCCTGATCTTCGTTCTCGTGAACGGTCCACATGGAGTCGGCGAGCTCCTCGTTCTCCGTTTGAACAACCAAAAGGTTCTGAAAGTCGCATGCGGCTGCCATGTCGTCGCCGAGTGCTTTGATAGCAGAAATCCCATGGTGTTGGTATGGGATACGGTCGGTGACATTCGTCGCTATCATCTTGAGCAAGTCGCTAACAGTAGCGCCGCGATCAATTTTGACCCTGGACGGAACGGTGGTCAATGTAGGACCACACACGTCCGTAATTCCCGCGACGGCAATGTCTCGCCCAGCAAGAGTCTCACCAAACACCACATCATCACTTCCGGTGTAGGCAGCAAGCAGCAAAGCCCAGGCAGCTCGTATGACATTGGCTGGTGTGACGTCTGTGTTCTTGCGAGGTGCAAGCTTCACAGTGTGTTGGAACATCCGTCCGTCGGATGTTGCGTTTGAGGTGGCATGGGGTGGCTGAGGGAACTGGAAGGCGTTGAGACCCATCAAGCTGTTCTTCCAGTAAAGATTCGAAGCAGAGGCATCGGTGCCAGAAATGTACCCCACAAATTTGGAGTAAGGTGTCTGAGGGATGGTGGATGTGCCGCTCGAGTATATCTGCTGCACTCGCTGAAGCATCAGGTAGATACTCCAGCCATCGTACAAGGCATGATGCAGTGTCCATACAAAGTACCGCTCCCCTGATGTCGTAGTGACCAGTGAGTAGGCTGCGAGTTTGCCACCGAGATCCGAAGGAATGGTCATCGCTTCGCCTTCGGCACTCATGAGCGAGGCCTCTTCTTTCCAGACAACAGGATCCTTCTTCATGACAGCTTGCACGAACATACCGGATGGTAGCTGGATGATGCGAGTACGAAGGATGTCAATCTCCTGAATGGCTGTGTCCCAGGCCGCCTTGAACTTCGTCATGTCCAAAGTTTTCGGTAGCGCCAATACGTGCTGCGCGACATAAGCTCCAGCTTGCTTGATAGAGAGCGTGAGAAGCGCATCCTGAAGTGGACTCGTCGGATAGGCGTCCTGAATGTTTTCCTTCGGAACTCGGCATTGCTGGACAGCTTCGCCCAGTACTTCAGCTCTCGGAGACGAAGCTGGCAGCAGGTCAAAAGGCTGCACTGCCTTCTGCGGCTGATTGAGTGTGTTAGAACGAGTACCAATCTTGGCTAACTCGGAGAGCTTCGGATTCTTGAAGATGTCGATAAAGGACAGCTCTAGCTGTTCGGTATGAGCCATCGCAACGAGACGCATGGACGAGATGGAGTCGCCACCAAGGCGGACAAAACTGTCGTCGATGCCTACTGCAGAAGGTGGCAAACTCAAGACGGAGCACACCGCTTTGTGGATCTTCTTCTCTGCCTCGGTCGTGGGCTGCTTCTTGTTCGCCATGCTTGTGAGTCGGTACAAAGCCATTGTCTCCCGACTGAGGTTTTGTACTAAGCTGCGGAGACGATTGCGATCTAGCTTGCCCGCCGAAGTCCAGGGCAACTTCGTGACAGGAATGAAGATCGAAGGTATCATGTACGAGGGCAAAGAACCGGCGAGCCCATTCTCAGTGTCTTTGCACATGTCTCGAAGCTCGTCGCTGAGCGGAAGAAGTAGTTCATCGGAGGCGGGCAGGTCGGTCGAGGGCGGCTGGACGTTTTGCGCTTCGTCTCCGGCTTGACCCTGAGTAACAGCAAAGAATACTGCCAAAGCCTTCGCAGAGCTGCGATTGGAGGGTGCGACTAGTTCCACTGCGGACTGTACGCTCTCGGGGAAGTTCTTTCCTACGTGAAACTCGATCTCACCCAGTTCAATTCTCTGACCGTTGAGCTTGATCTGGGTGTCCTTACGACCGATGTAGTTCACGGACCCGTCTGTGTTGTAGCGGACAAGGTCACCTGTCTTGTACATGCGGGCTGTTCCAGAGATTTGGCTGCCAGAAGAGATAGTTTTCGCCCAGGCAGGATCAACGATGAAAGCCTTCGCGGTCTTGACTTCATCATTCAGATACCCACGGGCCACGGTGGGGCCTTCAATGACGAGTTCGCCGACGCTACCGATAGGCATGAGTTTGTCGTGGTTTCGTGGGTGTACGATCCATAGTCGACATCCGCTTCCGGTACCGATGGTGCCTGGCTCTGAAACAATGAGCTTGTGATCCAGTGTGGACTTGTATGCAGTAGCGGCTACGACTGAGCACTCGGTAGGGCCGTAAGCTGTTCGTTGTCAGTACGGAGCCGAACGGGGAATATAGGGTCTGTATACATACCGTTGATGAAGCAAGTGCTGTTGCCCCATTTCTTGAGGATGGGTCCGGGAAGCGCCTCGCCTCCAGAAACAAGCGTCTTCAAACCAGGAACGCGCTCTGGCTCGATAGTTCCAAGAACCGACGGGGTCAAGAGTGACCAATTGACTCTCAACTTGCGGATGGCGCCAGCTGCGTTGTTCATGCGATCGTCATCTGTTGGCACGCATACCGTAGCGCCCACGGTCAAGGCTGAAAGAATCTCGATACAGCTTGCGTCGAATGTGTATGAAGCAAACTGGAAGGTGCGAGAGGTTGCATTGATATTCATGCGACGCGTGAAAGCAGCTGCACTTGTACAGAATGCTTGATGAGGAATAATTGTTCCCTTCGGCTTGCCGGTAGTACCTGAGGTGAACAAGCAGTACGCTGCGTTGTCGGGAGTTGCTGTGGAACGTGGCTTGCTGGTCACTGGGATTCCGAGCTTCTTGATGGATCGCTGGTCGACGATAACGGCTGTCTTTGCGACCTCGCTTGCTTTGTCGTGGTATCCGCGCGAGCACAACACCACCGGGGCGCCAACGTCTTCGATAAGCTCTCGAAGTCTGGTTTGCGGATGCTTCGGGTCTAGCGGCACGTACGCTCCACCAGCCTTCATGATTGCTATCATACTGACGATAGCGTATGATGACTTCTCAAACAGAATTGGCACGAAAGTCTCAGTGGTCACACCGATAGCCTGGAGATGGACTGCAAGCTGATTGGTGATCTTGTCAAAGTCTTGGTAAGTGAATGACCCGTCCCATCCTTCCACAGCCTTCGTTGTTCGTGGTCTCGTCAATGCCTGATCATGAATGACGTCGTGCACACAACGGCGGATCGGTGGCGGAAGTTGTGGGTTCCATTCGATGATTTGTCGCAGACTACTATCCGTGAACACGTCTAGCTTGCCAACAGTGAGCTCCGAAGCACTGCTTTCAACAATGCTGTCCAGAATCTTGCTGAAAGTATCGGCCATGTTCTGTGCTTGAGAGGGGAGAATCCTGTCTTTCGAATAGCCAAAGTCGACAGTGATGTTGTCGTCGGTTACATCTGCATTGACTGTGACAATGTATTCGCCGGCATCTTCCGCTTCCATGTCTTCGTAGGTGAGAGCCGTCTCCTCTGGATCGCTTGACAGACCGCGCCTTTGGAAGGTGAAAGCCGTGTTGAACAATGAAGGTAGCTGAAGGGCATGCTGTATGTCGGCAAGAGAGCAGCCCTGGTGCGAAAGAGCCTCAGTGGAGCCTGTTTGGAGAGCCTCGAGGAGCTGAGCAATGGTCGTGTCATCCGAAAAAGATATGCGTGAGATAACCATATTGACGAAGCAGCCCACGGCCTCCTCGATGTTGGTGACCGGAATGTCTCGACCAGAAGCGATTAGGCCGAAGGAGACATCAGACGTGCCTACATAGTAATGGAGAGTGAGAGCCCACGTAAGCTGGAGCACATTCGAGAGAGTCACACCATTGTGCTTGCAAAACGCTTGAACACGGGCAGTGCTACCGAGGTCTATGTCAACTGATCCTGACTCTGGAGAGCTTGATATACCATCGTTGAGGGTGGGAAAGAAGCAGGGCTCCATCCCGGCAAGATGCGTCTTCCAGTATGACAAATCAGCATCGCTGGATTTAGAGAGCATGTATGCAATGTAGTCGGAATAAAGTGGTCCGGCATCAGCCCGTGTCAGCTTTCGTGCGTACGCACGAGCAAGATCAGTAAGTAGATTGGATACCGAGGTGCCGTCATTGATCGCATGACTGAGCTCGAGCTTGATCCATACTTTGCCAGTCTTTGTTTTGCAAATGCTCATGCGATGAGGTGGCACAGCCTCGCGGCAGTCAATGGGCGATTGATCTCGCAGAATTTTGGCAACCTGATCGTCCTCACAGTCGGCGAGGAGTTGAACTCTTCCGGCTTTCTCCTTGACCACGACCTGATCTTTCGACCCGTCCTTTGCAAGGCTATCGATGAATATAGTTCGCAAGGCCTGATGACGGTGCACTACGACTTGCCATGCTTCGGTAAGACGGCGTGGGTCCATTGGCTTGCCATCCGTGGACTGTACTTCTGCCACGGTGTGATACGTGTAGAGCTCGGGATTGCGTGATTGCGTGTGAAGAAGACCCTGCTGCATTGGAGATGCCGGGTATATATCCTCTACATCCGCGAGGTTGACACCGGCGGGCAGGACCGCTGAGAGCCTGGATGTACCGTTGTAAAGAAGTGGAAGATGCTTGAAGTTGCTGACATTACGATCCTGTCGAACTTCGAGAAGCTGTTCTACGGCATCGACGAGGGTCTGGCGACACTGTGCAACCCACGCACGGATCTCGTTCTGTCGTCTCATGTTGCGATTCCATCCAAAGGAGAGCTTGATAGCGCCCTGGGAAACCGCTGCCGTGATGTCAAAAAGCCCTAGGCGGGGAACGTTCGCTCCGACTTCGCGAGAGTCGACCTCATCAAGCGAAGTGAACAGTCCCTCCTTGCCGTCTTGTGTTTGAAGCCTGCCAAGATAGTTGAAGACAGCTTCTGCAGGCCAGTGGCTGGCATATCGAGTCTGGCCTTCCTCTGTGAGATTCCGGTAGGCGAAGTAAGGCCGCCCTTTGTCTGGCGTACGGTTTCTGAAGTCTCTAACCCATCGGATAGTGCTGATCATGTCTGTGGCTTCATCCAGTGGGAGAGGAAGATGGATAGGCGTCACTGTAGAAAACCAGCCCACTGTGCGCGAGAGATCTTGACGGCTATTGAAGGTTTCACGACCGTGGCCTTCATTGTGTATCGTGATGGTGGACCTGTCCGAGAAAACCTTGCGGAACGACTCAAATAGAGCAGCGATGAGAATGTCGAGGATTTCAGTAGCCAGAGCGTCCTGTGCACCAAGGAGGAGCATGGTGTCTCGAGTTGACAGCTGTACGTCCTCTTCCACTACGTCTCCACTGAGGTTGGGGCGGCCTTCCATGCCCCAGTAGTCGAAGTCTCCCGGTGCAACATCCCCAGCCGGAAAGACACTTCTGGCGTTCTCTTGCTTGGCCTGAATAGTCTGCTGTTGCAGCCATAGGTGATACGGTAAGCTCTGAGGTGCTGGCTGAAGGCCGTGAAGGAGACCCTGCAGGTCTTCGAGGATGATTCCCCATGACACCACGTCGATGACAAGGTGATGAGCGACGAGTGCTATGGCCTGAGAGAAAGTTTGATCGATGTCAAAGAGCTCAATAGCAAAGGTCGGGCCTTTGGAAACGTCCAAGGTCGCCTGGCTGTCATCTATTATGGGCCGTAGATTGGCATCGTCGCCTGCTTGCACGTTGTGGCGACGAAGTCTAAATGACGTCGGTGCATCTTTTTCGACTCGCTGCTTCCAAGCTCCTGCTTCGTTCTTGGCAAAGCGTCCGCGAAGCATTGGATGAGTTTTGACTAGAGTAGTCACCGCCGCTCGAAGCTCTGCGGTCTCAACATTTCGTGAGAGGCGGAAAAGCTCAGTCTGATTGAAGTGGTTGTGCGCATCGCCAACGGTGTCGAAGAAAACCTTTTGAATCGGCGAAAGATCGAAGGGCAAATCGTAGTCTACGGCTTCCGATACAACTTGTGACTTCTCGGAAACGTTGACTGTTGAGGCCATAGCCGAGATGGATTTGGCACGAATGATATCCTGTACGCTGATGGGAAAGCCCTGAGCACGACACTGCGATGAGACTTGCATAGCGGCAATTGAATCACCGCCAAGATGTAGGAAAGACTGATTGAGGCGGATATCAGCGACTGAAAGGTTCAGAACCTTGGCGAAGATAGCTTGCAGCTTCTTCTCGATTGCATTACCGTCGTTGGATTCGGTGTCGTCTGATCCAATGGCCGAGATCAGACGATAGGTAGGCTGGTCCATCTCCTCCAGCCACTGGATCGCGCGTCTTCGATCCAATTTCCCGGAAGGCATCAACGGGAAGCGCTCGACAGCGACCCACAAGGAGGGTATCATGTAGGCGGGCAAGCGCTCGCATAGACTGTCCCGAATGGAAGCAATGTTCAGCGAGGCACTTTCTTGCGGCAACACCTTCAATCCGTTCTTCGTGCTCATCGTAGTCGTGCCCATGTTCTGGAGGGACACAATTGCGACAAGTCGCTTCGCACAAGGTCCAGTCTTAGGCACCGAAGCCAGAGCGGTTTGCACGTTGTGATCGTCCAATAATTTGTGCTCAACTTCAGATAGCTCTAATCGTTGGCCGCGCACCTTGGTCTGGAAGTCTTTGCGACCGAGATACTATTGCAGTTAGTATGCGTCGAGCTAGAGTAATGGAAACGACTTACCAGCATTGTGCCATCCTCGTTGTATTTGACCAAGTCACCAGTCTTGTAGATGCGCAGGGATGCTGAGGAGTCATTGCTCAGTAGACCTGAAGACCACTTGACATGCCCAACGAAAGACTGGGCTGTCTTTTCGGGGTTGTTGAGATATCCGGCTCCAACTGCACCTCCCTCCAACAAAAGCTCTCCTATGGCGCCAACGGGTGCAAGAACGTTGTGGTTGTTCCTTGAGACGATCCAGCCTCGTGCTGTGACAGCCTTGCCAAGATTGTTGGGCTTCATGTGAGATGTCATGATACTGGTAGTTGCGACAGCAGAGCATTCAGTTGGTCCGTAACCATTGCCGAGTGTGACCTTGTCCGCCCAAGTGATCAGGTCTTGCTGCGACATTGCTTCGCCAACAAGGAACAGAGTCTCTAACATAGGGACTTGCGATGGCGACATCATACGCACGACCGAGGGTGTGAGAGCAGCCCAGTTGACATGGAACTGGTTCATGACACCAACAAGATCGTTCGTTCGGGTAGCCTGGTCTGGTACGCAGATAGTACCGCCCTGCATGAGAGTGCTGAGTATCTCAATTAAGCAAGCATCGAATGTGTACGAAGCGAATTGGAGTACTCTAGACGTATTGGAGATCTTCCAGCCAGCCACGAATGCAGTAGAACTGGTGACCCAGTGGTTGTGGTTCACTAGAGCCCCCTTGGGTTTGCCGGTCGACCCAGAAGTGTAGAAGGCGTATGCTGGAGAGTCACTGTGTACTGAAGGAAGACGCTGTAGACGATCATGATGAGTCTCAGTTGCTTGCCGATCTACAACCAGGGTGCTGGACGGGATAGACTGGCAAAGCCCTTCATACTGTGGCGCGCAAAGGACTAGGTCGGCGCCAATGTCTGAGACAATTTCACGAAGGCGGAGAACAGGTGCCTCGAAGTCCAAGGGAACAAATGCTGCTCCAGCTTTAAGTACAGCCAGCATGGCGACGATGGTCCAACCTGACTTGTCGAAGCAGAGCGGGACGAACTGATTTGGCTTAACTCCAAGTCGCATCAACCGGTGCGCGAGAGCAGAAGATCGGTCGTCGAGTTCGCGGTAAGTCATGACACCAGTATCCCAGGCATTGACAGCAGCAGCGGTGGGACGAGACGCGACCTGGTCCTCTTCGATAACACTGTGAATGCATCTACGGATTGATGGCACTGGCTCGCGATTCCAAGAGCCGATCAGATCGCGGTCAGCAGGATTGACTAGATCCAGGTCATCCAACGTTCGCGTGATGTTGTCAGCACCATTCAACTGCGTGAGGATGAAGTCAAACTGCTGCACCATGCGCTGAGCGAGCCACTTTTCGACCACGCGATCATCGAACAACGCTTCTACCAGGACGCCAGTCGAACTGACCTTGCAGTTGAAGACGAAGGCATAACTGAAAAAGTCAGTTCCGATAGTATTGGCACTGATCATGTTCCACAGAGGGCTCTCGGCGTCGAAGTCGTCTCCTGACTCGATACCCAGAAAGCTCTGGAAGTCACACGCTATGGCTGTCTCGGAACTCAGTTTGCTGATGTGTTGTAGACCGGCGAACTGATATGGCAGCGAAAGCGAAGATTGTTTCTGGGTCTCTTTGAGATATTCATGAACTGTGGAAGTGCGATTGAGCCGCAGCCGGACGGGTGCAGTCGTGATAGTGGGGCCAATGATGGACTCTATGCCAGGAACGGAAGCCTCACGACCACTGTTGGTTTCACCCCAAATAACGTCATCTAGTCCGGAGTAGGTGGCAAGGAGAATGCCCCATGCTGCGCGGATCATGGAAGGGACGGTGACCTCGAGACCTGGGTTGCGTTTGAGCTGTACAGAGTGCAGCAATTGGCCATTGGCTTCCACGCGGTGATCTGGAGATGGTAACTGGGGGAATTGCGACGCCGTTACGTTGTCGAGCTGCGAAAGCCAGAACGCATCGGACTGCTTCTGGTCCAAACTCGTAATGTACTTCACGAAGCGCGAGTAAGGCACAGTGAGGGCAATGTTTTGAGTTTCGTTGCGGTAGTGTGCTTCGACTTTGCGGAACAATGCTGTCCAGCTCCAGCCATCGTAAACGGCATGGTGGGCAGTCCATACAAAGAAGACCGAGTCAGTCTTCTCACCAACGAGAGTGAACGTTGTTAGAGGTGCGCCGTTCTTGGCGGGAAGCTGCCTGGTGGTCTCGTTGATATCTTGGATGTCGGGGAGAGACTGCCACTCAATCTCTTCGCGTAACACTACCTGCAGGAAGCCATGCTCCTCTGAGTAGACGATGCGCGTGCGCAAAGTGGCCTCGCTGGCAATGACGGCCTTCCAAGCCTGTTTGAAGCGCGCCAGGTCAATATCGGCTGGCAGGCGGTAGATGGGCTGCACGACGTACGTCCCTGGATCCTTGTTGGTGAGCATTACAAGACCCTCTTGGAGCTTGCTGCATGGGTATATGTCTTCGATGGAGTCAGGGAAGACACCGCACTCAGATGCAGCCAGTGCCACGATAGCCTGACGGGAAGACCGCGGGAGCAGCTCCATGGGCAAGGTATCTGCTTCCGGCTTTGCCGCATCATCGGATGATAGCATAACCGCAGTAGCGGCCATGTCTAGCAGCTTAGGCTGCGCGAACACATTGGCGACATTGAGCATAACGCCATCCTTTCTCGCCGCAGTGACGAGCTTCATGGCGCTGATGGAGTCCCCACCAAGGCGGAAGAAGGAGTCTTCTGCGCCCACAGCGCTCGCATCGAGCTTCAGCACCGAAGCCCAGAGGCGCGCCAACGCGACCTCAGCTTGCCCAGCAGGTGCGCGGCCGCTCTTGCCTGCTAAGCGGAAAGGAGTCATGCGTGATTCAGGAAGGGCTGCCGCCAAGGCGCGTAGCACCTTCCGGTCAAGTTTTCCAGACGTCGTCATGGGCATGCGGGTGACTGGCATGAACATGGAAGGGACATAGTAAACAGGGAGCGCATTGGCGAGCGCGATTTCAACGTGCTTGGCCACTACGCGTGCCGACTCGCCCATCTCGCTGATGGCAGCTGGAGCCTCATCTTCAGAGAGGCACATGAAGGCTACGAGCGCTTTTGTCTTGTTGCTGTCGTTGAACTTGACTAGCTCGACAGCCGACTTTGCGCCAGCCGGCAGGTTCAGCTTGAGGTGGTGCTCGATCTCCCCCAACTCTATGCGTTGGCCATGCAGCTATGTAAAGTTAGTTTATGAACTTCGGAATGATATGTGATCAGACGCGTACCTTGACTTGAGAGTCTTTCCTGCCTAGATAGATCATGTCACCGTCGGAGGTATACTGCACGAGATCGCCGGTGCAGTAGAACCTGCGTCCCGTGGGGCCCATGACACGAGCCCACTCAGGATCCATGAGGAATGCCGCCTTGGTCTTCTCGGCGTCATTGAGATAACCGCGGCTGAGGATTGGTCCTTCGAGGATCAACTCTCCCTTGCAGCCAATAGGCATCAGGCGGTCACGGTTCTCGGCGTCGACGACCCATCCAACGCAGCCGATTGCCTTGCCGATATTGGTAGCTTCGCCGCGGCCATCACTGAAATCTTTGAACGCCGAGTTGATGGATGCTTCGCTAGGTCCGTACATTCCAACAAGGTGGACATGTTGACTCCAGAGGTCGATGAGCGCCCTGGTAAGAGGCTCCGCACCAAGACAAAGGCTTTTAATTGAAGGGACCTGTGCAGGCGTGAGAAGTGCCGCTACCGTAGGTGTGAGATCCATCTTGTTCGCTCTCAGCCTAGCGATGGCACCAGGGAGATCGTTAACACGATCGGCTTCAGAGGGTACGCACACACAGCCACCTCGCTGGAGAGTAGTGAACATCTCTTCTAGTGAGTTGTCAAACGTGTATGAAGCGAACTGAAGCATGCGCGAGTCCCGATTGATGCCGAACTTGGAGCCGTGGGCCTCCGCGCTGGTGGCTATTGCTGAATGCTCAAGTACAACACCCTTGGGTCGCCCGGTACTACCACTAGTGAAGATGACGAATACCGGGTTGTGGGGCTGCACGCTAGGGCAGGCGGGACCACCGACAAGAGGGAGACTCTGTAGAAGTGCATCATCTACTATGATGACATTGGCCACGAGACCGTCGAACTTGGATGCACGCGAAGCAGTGGTCAGTACCACTTGGGCACCAGCATCTTCGAGACGGGTTTGGAGCGCTGGGGCAGGATGCGCTGCATCGAGTGGGACAGCAGCGCCGCCTGCCTTGAGAACAGAGAGCATAGCAATGATTGCAAAGGCACTCTTGTCGAAACAAGTAGGCACGAACACCTCAGGTCCAACTCCAAGCTTGACGAGATGATGCGACAAGCGATCTGTGGCGGTCTTCAGCTGGTCGTATGTGTACTCTCCGTCGTGAGCACAGATCGCCTGTGCCTCTGGTTGAGAATCAGCCCATCGGGCGAATATGTTGTGTACACACTCGTTGATCGTAGCCGGCATGACATTCCAGTCCTGTAACTGTTGCAGGTGCCTCGGGCTGAGATGGTCCAGGGATGAGATGCGCCGTTTCGAGTTGAAGACAATGTTCTCGAGCGCACGCGCGAAAGTGTTGGCGACATTCCTAGCCTGTATGGCGGTGAGATGGTCTGTCCAATAGTCGAGATCCACAGCTGCTGTGTCATCGCCGACTTCGATATTGACACTAACTGGGTACTCGGTCGGATCGTAGATCGGGCGAACCTCGCGGAGAGTAACATCCTCTTTAGGAGAGTTCTGTTCCTGGGGTAGGCGACGGTAGGACAGCGCAGTATTGAAAAGGTTGGCGCCGGAGAGCTCGAGCACGTGCTGAACGTCGGCCAAAGCGATATGGCGATGAGGCAAGGCTTCCATATAGTCTCTTTGTACGTCCTGAAGTATGTCCAAGAGACAACGAGAACCATCCGATAGATCCACGCGGCAGACGAGCGTGTTGATCAGCGGTCCGACGATGCTTTCCACTCCATGAACTTCCTCCGCATCACGAGCGGAAGTGAGGTAGCCGAACGTGACGTCGTTACTTCCGATGTAGCAGCTGAGCGTCAGTGCCCATGCAGTATGAAAGACGTTGGATAGCGTAATGCCATTGGTGTTGCAAAAGTGCTGCAGATCGGCCAAACTTATACTGGTCAGATCGAGGCGGATGGTGACCAGTTCTTTGGCTACAGTATGGCCTAGGCCATCGTCAAGAGTCGGGAAAGAGCAAACCTCACTACCACCGAGGTAAGATTTCCAGAACTCGAGGCTGGACTCTTCAGGTTGTTTCGCAAGCCACGCGATGTATGCGCTGTAGGGAGTACCATCGAGAATGGTTCGCCCTGCGCATGCTTTCCTGAGTTCCTCAGCCAAAAGACTCATGGAGTGACCGTCCATGATGGCATGGCTGATATCCAGGGAGCAGTAAGTCTTCCCGTCGGCCGTAGTACAGATGGTGAAACGGTGGTTTGGGCATCGACCGTGGTTGTAAGTGACGGAACGCTGCTCCTCAATGAGTTTTATGGCATCCGTCTCATCTAAGGCCTCGAAGTGTACGATGTTGGCGTCGATGTGTTTGAGAACCACTTGATTGTAGAGACCCTTCGCACCGACATTCTCGATGAAGATCGTGCGTAAAGCTGGGTGTCGATCGACGACTTGTTGCCAAGCGTCAGCGACCTTCTCCCAAGAGATATCCCCGTGGATCGTGGTAACCTCGTGAAGAGTAGCCGCAGCGTAGAAACCGGCATCCTTGGTTTGTGACAAGAGCAGACCTTCCTGCATCCTTGAACATGGATACACATCTTCAGTGTCGGTATCCCGAATGCCAATGGCTGAGAGGCTATCGATCATGGCTGAGAAGCTCTCGTCCGTCAATGACAGTAGCGGGAAGTCGCTGAGTGTTGGCTTCGGGTCGAGAATGGTGAGACCTCGGATCATCTGCGAGATGGTTGACTGGCATTCCGATACCCATTGCTGAATGAGTGACTGGTGCTTCATGTGCCGGTTGAACGTGAACGCGACCTTGAGATGACCTTTGAAGACGAAAGCGGAGATCTCAAAGAGACCCCACCTGCAGGTTTCGTGACCAAAGTCGGACGTGCCGCCAGCCTTGCCTGTCTCTCCGGCCATGGTGCCGGATGGCTGGAGAAGAGCGTCCGCTCTCTCGAGTTGCTGATATTGGCCGAGATAGTTGAACAAGATCTCCATGGGCCAGTGAGTTTCGAAAGTATCACGACCTTCTTCAGTGAGACAACGCCTAGCAAAATACGGCCGGCCATTACCAGGGATTCGTCGTTTGAAGTCCTTGATCTTGCGGACTGTATCTGTAGGATTGCGTGATGGCGATACAAGGATTGGAGATAGCGCGGTGAACCATCCAACAGTGCGGGTGATGTCAATGTCCGAGTCCCAGGGTTCACGCCCGTGCCCTTCGTTGAAGATGGCAGGCACAGGTCGGTCGGTAAAGACATGTGACCAAGACTGGATTAACGATGCAAGCAAGACCTCGACTGGCTCGGTCTTGTAAGCAGTATGGCAGTTGGTCAGGAAGGCAGCACTAAGCTCTTTGTCAAGTTCAAAGCTGGCATGACTAGCGTTGCCGTAGGTGTTGTCTTGATGCTGAATGCCCCAGTACGTGAAGTCCATGGGAGGAACATCAACAGCAGGAAGGACGTCATCAAGCTCGAGCGACTCAGCGTGATCACGTTGCAGCTCCGCCCATTTCTGGAACGGAAGAGCAGGGGCAAGCAACTGCCCGCCTTTCAAGATCTCTTCAAGCTCTTCGAGCAATAACCTCCACGTGACCAGGTCAACAACTAAATGGTGACCGGTGAGGAATGCATACTGCTCGTCACCAAAATCGAAGAAGTCGGCAGCGAAAAGCGGGCCAGAGACGTGATCAAAACATTGCTGCGAGTCGGCGATCTGAGTGTCGATTTGAGCTTGTGATGTCACGTCAAGATGACGAAATCGGTAGGAGCCACTGATATCATCTGCACTTGAAGTCAGCAATGTGCAAGCGACTCGCCTACAGAGCAGTAGTAGTACACAAGGCCATGTAGGTTGGGGCACTAGCTGTTAGACTTACTTGTAAGACGCTGTTGCCAGCCATGCTCAGGTGAATGCGTGAACCGTGCTCGCAGCATAGAGTGGCGTGTTACGAGCTGTTCCACCGCAGACTGAAAATCGCCGGCGTCGGTCTTACGTGACACCCGGAGATAAAAAGATTGGTTGAAATGGCCATTAGTGTTTGGACGCTTGAAGAAGAGTGATTGAATGGGAGAGAGCTCGAAATCCTCATCGAAGAATTCCTGGTGGTCATAGGCTGAGTTGCCGACTTCTTTGACAGCAGCCGACAACTGGGTGATGGACTTGCTGCGCAACACCTCTTGGACGCCAAGACTCATGCCTTCCTTCCGACATTGGCCCACGACCTGCATGGCAGAGATGGAGTCTCCTCCAATCGAAAGAAAGGACTGGTCGAGAGGAACATGGGGCAAATTGAGGACATGAGCCCAGATAGCTTGGAGGCTCTCCTCGACATTAGTGACGACTGTTGATGACATGATGGGTCGTGTGTCGTTCCTGTTGCACACTGGGTGAGCAAATGATTGTGTTGAGGGGTCAATGTGATGCTACATGAGGGCATGGGCCATGTGAAGGGTTCTGTGCTAACCGCGCGGTACGCGTTTTGCTTGCATGGAGGGTACACTTACAAAGATCAGGTAGAGTGTGTCTGACGAATCTGATTGTCAGCAACGATGTGATCAATTCACGTACCGTGTATTACAACTTCTCGTCGAGTATGAGAAGGGTGGCGAAGGCAGATGCGTGCCTTTTGTCCTGCTGACAATAACTTGGGTATAGCAATCCAAAAATTCTAGGGTCAGTCACACGGAAATGTCTGTGATTGAGAAGATGAAAAGGCTCAGTACGGGCCTCAGGTTCTACTCTTGCATGCGCTGCGTGGGATCGTCACTCGGGGATAGTGAGATACTCCTGAATCCCTTGCCACCTGATACGGGGGTCTCGGCATGGCAGTGAAATCATCATAGGTTATTCTTGTCTGTTTCAAGCCACATAGACTGGAGAAGCATGGTATGCGAGCGCAAACAGCCGGGGCCTGCAGGCAGGCATCGTCTTCGAGAACGAAGAAGCATTAGCTGCAAAGACCCGCAGGTGCCCCAGGCCAACTTAGAGTTGTTTGTGATTGGAGGCGTTGCGCTGGATAGACGAAGGGGACGGACGAGCTGGGCATGAAGCGGTGGACACGCTGGCGAGTTCCTTTTCGGGTTCCACCAGGAGTAGTGCATACCAGATTGTGCGAAACCAAAAAGCAACGGGCGGTTCCTAGTGGGCGAGGGCCACAACCGCCGTGGCCATGACCGTCGCGTCTTCGCGAGGCTGGCTGTGACGTGCTTGGCTTTTGCGATGCTGTGAAGTCTCTGCGGAGGTCGCGACAGGTTAATAGGTACATATTGTGGCGTGCGTGGGAACACGAGACGGTCCGACGCGGAGATGGGAGGTGTGAAGAATGAGGTTTGACGCGTCGGTGGCCGGTTGGCTCCTGCTGGTTGGGGTAAGACGCGCGAAAACAAAGATGCGGGGCGCTTATGTAACGCGTCACGCACTAGGCCGCGAAAGGTCTCGGCCTAGCTCCAAGCGCGATCGGATGCTCTTCTCCGCCTCAGCGCTGCCGGCGCGAGCTTCGCTGCCCGTACTTCATGCCTCCCTACATACATTGGCATGCGTCTGCATACGGCGCCCACGAGCTTGCCGCCAGCTGTCACCGGTCAGCTGCCTAACGGGGTTTTCGCTTCACGCTGCCACGTTCAACAGTCTGCCACCTTCAGCCTCAGTTCCCGAAGCTTCCGCGGCTTCCATGACACCGTGCCGCGACTACGACTCACGCTCCGCTGTCAGTCGCGCTACTGTGTGGTTTTCTTTGTACGCCACCTTCCACCTTCTCATTTCCCATGTGTGCATATCCGGAACGGCTGTTGAGCCCGGCGCCATCACGTTCGAACAAGTCTCGCCTGCCGCTCCCGCGAAGCACGCCCTCGAGACCCACACTGTGATGGTGGGACGGATCCATCTCCAAGGCGCACAGCACTTTCCAAGATCCCGCTCATGATAGCTAGACATGATCCAGGTAGTCGACGTCGGATGACGATTACCCGGCTCCTACCGCTGGTTACCAGGCAGCCGGTATTTCCACCCTAGGGCAGCTCAATCCTCATGTGCGGCTTCCCTGCAACTGATCATGCCTTTTCAGGACTGTCAGCACACGTCGTACCATCTGTCGAACTGCCTTTGTAATCCGCGGAACACGAGCACGTTCAGAAATGCGCATCTACTGCATGCTGTCGCCACTATTCAGTAGGCCCCGGCGAAACTCATCTGTCTAGCGGTCGTCAATTTGCTTGACGGGAGCTCAGCCTCGTCGTATTCAGCTGCTATTGTGGGGTAGACAGCCGTCCAAGACAGATGAAAATGGCTGCAGGTACCCCAGAAACCTCATATTACCCGTACGAGCTGCGCAAGCCATGCACTTCACCTTTGGATACGCTTGCAGCTCTAAGCTAGTAGTGGAATCTTCCGGTGCCCTTTGGAGTGTCCATCGCAAGCTGTACCGGTCGATCAAAGCGTATGCGATCGGCGTTGCATCGATCATCACTCGAACTGCAAGGAAGCTACCAAACAGCATGGGGACCTACATCGGCACTGCCATGAACCTGGTGCCGTTTTTGCGCTCACATCACACAAGATCAGCCATCTGCCTTTCACTCGTCGACGTTGATTCCTTCAGCCTGTTTTCTTCACTTCCTCGGAGACCGATTTGGCACTCCGCCGGTATTCAATTCCGCGACCTTGACGAATCACTCGTCATGACAAAGAGGCTACTCCGTTATTCGGTCCACGAGGAACTAAGCTTCGCTTACGAACAGTCGATCACTGACAGAGTTCATCGCGTCCTACTGTACCCATTTCAGGTCTTCGTGCTCGCGCTTGAAGTCTACCGGGCTTCGCGCGCGAGCTTGACGTCTTTACGTGAGGGACTTTGGGCCTGTACTTTGGCGGGTTGGCAGGTCTATAACGGTGGTTGGTACCGTACTCATTCCATGTCTCAGCACGTGAGTGTCTGCGTTTGAGGGTGATCAACATCGTTTCTATCTGAAAAATTGCCGCGTCACCAGCCAAATTGTTGGATTGCGCCATCTTTAATTGGGGAGTAATGCGAGATATTATCGCGGTCAGACCGGTCCGTGTTCACTGTCACACTCCTCTCGGTGGCGGAGGTTTTGATCTCAATCAATCAGACTGCACGAACGCGTCTTCAAGCACAGGAGAATTTCTCTGTGATGACGTGGGTTGCATTCGACTCTCGTACTTGAATTTATCCAGTACGCAGGTGCGCCTCGGACAGCCAGTGTTGTACATGACCCGCATACGAGAACCCAGGGATCAATGAGAGTGATTTGTTACATCATCTTCCCACCCGGAGTATCAGTGGCATTCTCGTCAAGGAGTAGCTCCTCCGTCTGTAGCAATTCAGGCTACTTTGCAATTCGCGATGACTAAAGGGCCGATGAGCGGCCGTAAGCGATGTCTTCGCCTTTTTCGGAAGCCTTATTCCCTCGACCTTTGCATGTCCTATTTTGGCGCTCAACACAGCTAAAATAGGAAAGGACACCGCTGTCAAACGTTTTCAACACCCCTAGTTCAGAGCACGGTGAACCAACAGCAATGTCGCCGCGTTGCCTGCTACGGCCCTTCGGGTGCGATCGTCGGCATGACAGCGCCGATCTCCAAGCCACAAGCCACAAAACAGGCGCTACGGCTGTGCCAAGGTGACACAGTGGTAGAGTAATTAAGGTTGAGGATTCTCTTCCCGGGCCGCCGTCCACACTGTTCTAAGCGCAAGGTGGTGGGAGGGGCGCTCGTCGTTGCTGCTAATTCGGGTGGATCCCAGGGCTAAACCAAATCCAAACACCATGCGATACCCCTGTCCATTCAAACAGTGTACAACACGACGCATGCAACCTGCATGCACCAAATCCGTACCAGGTTATGAAATGCCAGTCACGCACCCTACTACCGGTATATTTTCCACCATCACTTTCCCGCTACCTGCTTTAGTGCGAGATGACGATGATCTCAGCCAGCCAACTCAATCTCATGCCATCAAAATGGCGATTGAAAGCCGTGTTCAGCTCATAATTAATACGTATGGCGCTACTAGTAGCTCTTGGGGATGAGAAAAGGTGTGTGTCTGTGTGGCATTGCGGAGCATTGGTCTGAAAAGATCTTCAAACATGCTACCGCCTCGTCCAAGCCGTCGCCGCGAGTAGTCAGAAACACTGACGCAGGGAAGCAAAGAAATAATCACCCTGCCACCCGTCCACATGATCAACATAGGGACTGGAACTACTCAAGCGTTTGTGGGGTTCTCGGGGTTCTCATAGTATCAAGAGTCCCTTCCCTATATGCTTCCCTCGATGCACCATCTATATTGCTAAACAACGTCGACGAGTTGATTCTCGCCCATAATGGCAACAAGTATGGATCGCAATTGCGCCTTGACGGACGACACCTTTGGTCCCTACGCCGGCGCGGAATGCCGTGGCGGGTTCGACTTTACTCTTCTCTTTTCAGAGATCTTTCTCTCCATCATACCTCTATCTCTGTTGATAGCTATTGCTCCCTTCAGGATCTACCAATTGTGGTGGAAGGAGACCAAGGTCTCTAGGTCTACCTTGTTATACACTAAACTAGTATGTACTTCATCGCGAGCTCAACACTCAGGTATCTGACCATTACACCACAGATAGCATGGGCCGTCTTCACTGGCTTCGAACTCGCCCTTCTTGTTGTTTGGTCGAACCGACAAGTCCGCAACAGTCGTGCTGAACTCCCTTCCGCTGCCATCAGTTTTGTCGGCGCATTGTTGCTAGGATGTCTCTCCTACGTAGAGCATATGCGAACCATTCGCCCATCATTCCTCCTCACAGTATACCTCCTCTTCACCAGCATATTCGATATCGAACGTTCCCGCAGCTACGGACTCTCCCCAGAGCTTGAGCATGTTGCCACCGTCTTCGGACCCCGCCTGGGGCTGAAGGTGTTCCTCGCTATAGTGGAAGCAAGAGACAAGCGCCGACACCTTCTGCCGGACTTCGTCAACAATCCCCCGGAGGCTACCAGTGGCATGTACAAGCGAGCGACTTTCTGGTGGCTGAACCCGCTGTTCAAAAAAGGATTCTCAGCTACGTTGAGCATCGAAGACCTCTTTCAATTGGACAAACACCTACAAGCCGACTACTTGCATCATTTGCTTGGATCATCATGGGCAAGAGGTAGGTCATGATCACGTCTGAACATTCTTCGCACACCCACTAATGCCAGAGCTCATAGTCAAAAACATCGGTACCCACTCTCTCTTCGGAATGACTCTGAGGAACCTGAAATGGTCTATATTGGCAGTCGTGCCACCCAGACTTTTCCTGATCGCCTTCAACTTTTGCCAACCCTTCTTGATCGAAAGGGCAGTCCTCTTCTCCCAAGAAGAAGACACGGCGCAAACTTCAAACATCGGCTACGGACTGATCGGCGCATACATCATTGTCTTCATCGGTATCGCAGTCAGTATATAACCGGGATAACATGTCGTGGACAGCTGCGCTAACCAACCCTGCAGGTTTCTACCGGCCAGTACATGCATCTAACTTTCCGATTCATCACCCAAATGCGAGGCGGTCTCATCTCGATGCTATACAACAAAGCGACAGAAGTCACATTGACGGACGTGGACGCTGCGTCTTCTATCACGCTCATGAGCGCTGATGTTGAACGCATTGTTACTGGCATGGAGACTGGCCACGAGATATGGTCCAATACTCTTGAAATCACCCTTGCGATGTATCTTCTGGAGCGACAGCTCGGCGCAGCATGCGCTATTCCTATCGGCGTTGCCGTCCTCTCATTGCTCGGCTCGATAGCAGCCACCAGCTTGGTAATGCAACGTCAAGCACTTTGGCTTGAAGGTATAGAACGGCGTATCGCAGCGACTAATGCTATGCTCAACTCAATGAAGGGTGTCAAGATGGGCGGACTCACTGAAGTGTTACGAGATGATCTTCAGAAGCTTCGAGTCGATGAGCTCAATATCTCCAAGAAGTTCAGGAAGCTCCTCATCTGGACTATGGGCTTCTGTAAGTCCTGTATCATGCAAAAACTCCCCTCATTCACTGACTTTCGATAGCCTACATCTCACCAATCGTGTCGCCCATCTTGGCGTTTGCTGTCTTCTCGATCATCGCACAAAACAGCGGCGGCCAAAGCACACTGGACACTGCCACCGTCTTCACTTCCCTCTCGCTGTTCACACTCCTCACTGAGCCTCTAGGATCTCTCATCATGGCACTTTCTTCGCTCATGGGAGGTGTGGGGTCGTTCAAGAGAATCCAGGAGTTCTTGACGCTAGCTCCGAGAAATGAGCAGCGCAGATTCCCTTCCATCTATGGTGGCAGCACAACGTCGCTGTTCGCAGGTGAGTCGATCAAGGGATCCGAGAGTTCTCAAAAGAGCCGCGGCTCTGTTGAAGTGAAGGAGTTTAGTGCGCTCGGCTCTCAGGCTATCGTGATCGAGAATGGCTACTTCGGATGGGACCCGGTCAAGCAGCCATCTGGTACCTTGCAGGATATCGACATGATCGTCCCACGCGGGAAGATTACCATGGTCGTGGGACCGGTAGGGTGTGGTAAGTCAACCCTGCTCAAAGCAGTGTTAGGAGAGTTGCCTGTAATGGGTGGCTCCCTGCAGGTGTCTTCCCTGCGGATCGCCTTGTGCGACCAAACCCCATGGCATGTGAACGGCACAGTGCAGGAGAGCATTATCGGTGCAGCAGTATTCGATCATCGGTGGTACTCATCGGTTGTTCGGAGCTGCGCGTTAGATGAAGACCTCCGGCAATTACCTCAGGGTGATCAAACCGAGATCGGCAGCAAGGGTATCGCATTGAGCGGAGGCCAGAGCCAACGAATTGTAAGACACGCCAACACTCACCCCTCTTTTCTTGATTGAACATTACTAACCACTGTACAATTCCAGGCGCTTGCCAGAGCAGTCTACGCCCAGAAAGACATCATCATCCTCGATGACTGCCTTAGCGGTCTCGATGGCCAGACCGAGAACCGCATCTGGCACAGCCTCTTCGGCTATGAGGGGCTATTGAAGCGATGCAGAACTACTGTTCTTGTTGCATCCTCATCAGCCAAACGTCTACCCTACTGTGATCATATCGTCTCTCTCGACAGCAATGGTAGCATCTCGGAACAAGGCCCCTTCGAGAAGCTAAGCAAGTCAGGAGGCTATGTATCAGGCTTTGATCTCGGACGCGCCGACTGGGACTACCGCCCAGAGAAGCACATCTACGAAGAGCCGCCACGATACACTGAGCGTCAGGTCACCGACACCCAGCTCACAGAGGACGACGTCCAAGCGGAAGCGAACCGCCGCACTGGAGACACAGCCATCTACCTCTACTACATCAGCACTGTGGGCTGGATCCCGACGATCATCTTCATCATTTCCATTGTCATCTTCATCTTCGGTATCTCGTTCCCAACAGTTTGGGTGAAGATGTGGGCGGAGTACAACGAGAACCACCCCAACGAGCGACTCGGTTACTGGCTGGGCATCTACGCCATGCTTGGTGGGCTTGCTCTCTTCTTCCTCATGGTCAGTTGCTGGCAGCTCATTATCACGATGGTGCCTCGTTCCGGTGTCACATTCCACAAGAAGCTGCTGGATACAGTGCTCGCATCGCCCATGTCCTTCTTCTCCACCACCGATACCGGAGTGACGCTCAATCGCTTCAGCCAAGATCTCATGTTAATCGACATGGAGCTGCCAGTCGCTGCACTGAATACCTTCGCCACTTTCGTTCTGGTCATCGGACAAATGGTTCTCATCGCTGTCGCGGCTCCCTACGCAGCCATCTCATTCCCTGTCGTCATTGTCGCAGTCTTCTTCGTACAGAAGTTCTACTTGCGCACGTCGCGTCAACTCCGCTTCCTCGATCTAGAAGCGAAGTCGCCGCTCTACACTCAGTTCAACGAGATACTGGAAGGCTTGGCGACTATTCGTGCCTTTGGATGGCAGAGTTTTGTCGAAGAGAAAGCCAAGGCGCTGCTTGACCGCAGCCAGCGTCCCTTCTACCTTCTCTTCGCGGCACAACGATGGCTGACGCTTGTCTTGGACCTCGTTGTTGCAGCTGTTGCCACCATTCTCATCGTCCTCGTCGTCACACTAAAGGGAAAGCTCAGCGCAGGATATGTCGGTGTTGCACTACTGAACGTCGTACTATTCTCTCAAAGCATCAAGCTGCTCATCTCCTTCTGGACTCAGCTAGAAACACACATCGGAAGTGTGGCTAGGATCAAGAACTTCACCACCGATGCCATCGCGGAAGACCATGAGAGCGAAGATCACATTCCCGCTTCCAACTGGCCAAGCGCGGGCAAGATCGAATTCAGAAGCATTGAAGCATACCACCGACCCGGTGAGCCCGTCATCTCAAACTTCTCCCTCTCTATCAACCCTAGTGAGAAGGTGGCCATCGTTGGTCGCACCGGTAGTGGAAAGTCGTCACTAGTCCTCTCACTCTTCCGCATGGTCGAGCTCTCGTCTGGCAGCATTACCATCGACTCCGTCCCTCTTACCCGCATTCCTCGTCAAACCATCCGCAGCCGCCTCATCGGCCTACCTCAGGACGCGTACCTACTACCCGGCTCGATCCGCCTCAACGCCGATCCTTTGAGAGAGTCGAATGACAAGGCCATCATGGCCGCGCTGAAAGACGTCCAGCTCTGGGACATCATTGTGTCCAAGGGTGATGTCGACAAGTACGCGCATCCGCTAGATGTCGAGGTCGAAGACCTCCACTTCTCGCACGGACAGCGCCAGCTCTTCTGTTTAGCGCGTGCCATGCTCAAGAAGGACAAGTCCACCGTGGTCGTCATGGACGAAGCCACCAGCAAGTAAGTCATCGCACATCCCATCGCACTTTCTTAATACTAACAACGACGCTTAGTCTCGATGCTGCAAGCGACGCCCATGTTCAACGCCTTCTTCGCTCCCGCTTCCCACACCACACACTCATTACCGTCGCGCACAAACTCGACACCATCCTCGACTTCGACAAGGTCGTCGTCATGAACAAGGGCCAGCTCGTCGAGTACGGCTGCCCGCACAAGCTGTTGGACCGCCAAGGAAGCTGGTTCAAGAGCCTCTACGAGGACACCGCACGAGGAGGAGACGTAGAGGACGACGATGACGATGACGCGATAAACACCGTATCGCGATAGGCACAGAACTGGACATATACATAATGATAATGGGGTGACGAGTTCATTTCTTTGCACATATGTCTGCGGGTATACAAAACATTTCCTCCTGTCATCACATCGGAGCCAAAAGGCGTTGGGGCATAGCAGACTGTGATTATTTATTTCCACCTCTATATTTATGAAGAAGCCAAGAGGTCTTCATGGTATCATCAGATGTTAATCACACTTTCATAATAAATACAATCATACTCCAGATCCTCCACAGAAATCAAGACGCACGTGAAAGCTCTACCATAACCTCCTGGCCTTGGTTCCTGAAACCCTGTAGCAACCAATTCTTGATACCGGCGATGACGTTCTCGGGGTTGCCATCGACAGTGTAGGCGGCCACCATGTCGCTCTTGATATACACCAGACGGAGGTGCTTCAGGGACTTGTTGTCGAAGATGGATTTCATCCCATACTTCCGAACAATATCCGCAACCGACCTCGTCACCCTTCTCTTAGCCCTCTCAGGATCCACCCGTTCTAACTCTTGAAGCTGTCTCTCACCGAACATCGAATCTGTAACCGTCGACGTATGCAGAGTGAAAGTCATCTCTTGTAGCTCAGGCAGACTTGAAGCGAGAGCGAGATACGGGTTCGAACTTCGGTTATCGGTAATCCCGGAGAACCAGTGAAAGCCGTTCATGTCGACTTTGAGGATGTTCTTGTCGATGTCGGGAAGGACTTGCAGCATATCGCCGATGAAGTAGGTGTCGGTGGTAGAGGCGACGGTGAAAGTCAGAAGGCGGATGTAGGGAAGGACGGTGTTGTTCCATTCTTCTTCTTTTTCGGCGTTGAAAGTGATACCTTTGAGGAACTGGGGGCGACCGGGATTGGCTTCTGGTGTACTGGACTCGGCGGCGATGTCAACGGTGAAAGGGCCTAAGGAGATGGTATGGTTAGAGTTGGTGGATACAATGAGGAGAGGGGACTTCTTTACTATTGCAAAGGATGTTCCAGACGGCGATGTTGGCGTCATCGGGTACACGGACATGAGCCAATCCGTGGGCTTGAAGGTTGCCAGTGGTAGTGGGGTTGTTGGAGGTAGACATGGTGAGGGCGTGTATATCTTCTGGGTGGTGGCTCGGGTATGGGAAGAAGGATGATAATGTAGTGAAGTATAGCAGGCAGTGAAGTCTTGAAGTGTAGGTAAGGAGTCCAAGTCTAGTGGTGGTAGGGGATTCTTATATATGGCCTCAGTGCGAGACTGGGCTACGTCGTGCTCACCTGCCATGATGCCCGTGTGACAAGAGCGTTTGCTTGAGGCAAAGGAGAAGGTCAAGCCAAAGGCGAAGAGGAGACTGATGACGCGATCAATAAATGACCAACGGAGCCATGTCTAGTATAGTTGACAATGTGAGAGCGATAGTGGGCTGGTAAACGCGCATTTTAGCGCTATCTATACATGATTTATATTCGCAATTGCGTCCAGTGTGCTCATGAGGCTCTATCATCATATCAAAGAAGACGTCAGGGGCCATTTGCATGTGACAAGACTCTCTCATTGCCGTTTGTATCCTCATTCACGTCAAGTCAGGGGACTACATCAGGTCCAGTTTGACATGGAATCGGTGTGGCAGCGCTCCGCAGAAAATGATGCATGCGACTGACTATAGCAAACGCTCTGAGAAAGCCGGGTATCCGCAGATGTCCGAGTCTCGGTCGAAGCTCTGTCTGGTATGACGACAAATCTTGCATTGAGAGAATCGTCGTTTTGAGATATCGTAAAGTGAGGGATGTGTGCGCAGAGCGATTCGAGTCAAATGCGTTCTGCGAGTGTAAATGTCGGTCCCTCCCAACGAACAACTACTAATCACCGAAACTATTTCAGCAATAAAGTTGGGGCCGGACAGAATGTTAATGTATGGTGTTGTTCGCGGAGTAATCAAGACGGGCGGCGGGTCATTATCTGACCGGCTAAACTTCGCTGCTGACATAAACCCGGCCGTGTCTGTGACGCGACACGACACTCGGCGTTGGAAGGATCGTCGGAATGCCCAGAGTAATCGCGGACCCGTTTCACAGCCCCGGGGCCGTCGCATGTCCCAGGGCGCGCTCTACACACTCATGAACACCCTCACGATGATATCCAGCTAACGATAGGTATCACTGACTTTTGCAGCTTGCTCCTTGCGTCCTTTCTCTTTGTTACCGTCGCGCCATTGGCATGCGCGTCAGCCACATACCCGCCCCCCTTCGTTCCTCCCGCCGTACGTCCACGAGCTATCGCAATGGCATTACAATTGGGTTCGCCGCGAGAATCCCTAGAAGAAGATGGAGCCCTCTTGACCCCGACAGAACCGGCCTTCCTGCCACCGCACAAACCGACCAAGAAGCCATGGGTACTCCTCGTAGTGCTCATCTTTATCATTGTCGCAGTCGTCGATGTGGGTGCCTACCTTGCCGAGCCACCTCTGACACGTCTATTTGAGGAGAATCTATGTCTCAAGTACTACCGCGAACAAGACCCTTCGGTGATCGATGGCGACGGAAGCATACCAGAGCAGCTGTGCAAAGTGGATGTGGTGCAGCAGAGACTCGCGACCATTTTTGGCTGGCAGGACATGTTCAGCGCGATACCGGGCATTCTTTTGGCTGTACCATATGGCACCTGGGCAGACAAAGTAGGGCGGAAGTGGATCGTCACAGCAAGCTTGGTCGGGTTGGACCTTGCCTTCGTCTGGGTGATGATAATAAGTAAGACGGCATTGCACGAATCTTGTATATATGCTAACGTATGGGTAGCCTACTTCAATTCTCTCCCTTTACAGCTGACGTGGTTCTCGAGCGCCTTCACGATCATCGGCGGCGGTCCAATCGTAGCCATGGCTATCGGTGTAACAATGATCTCCGACATTGTGCCTCCAGAAAAGCGAACGACGGTCTTCCTATACCTGACGGCCTGTGTCCTTGTTGCGGAAATGCTGGCACCGATAATGGCAGCGAGGCTGATGGAGAGCGGGAACTGGCTGCCTCTGCTATTGTCACTAGCGATACAGCTCATGGGGGTTGTTGTGGCTCTGTTCATCCCCGAGACGCTGCACCTGCGCGATCTGCCTGAACCCAAGGACAGCGGAGACCAGGTCTTCGAGCTACAGCCCACGCCTACAACCAGCCACTTTTCGCTGCGAGCACAACTCCGCAACTTCCAGGATGCAGTGCACTTCCTGAGGAGCGATTGGACCTTGAGCCTGGTCGTCCTTACGTTCTTGGCCAATAGACTGGGCAGACAGTGCATCTCGCTCCTGGTCCGTTATGCTTCGAAGCGTTACAACTGGGAGATCAAGAAGGCCGCCTACTTGCTCTCATTCCGCGCAGCCACCAACTTGGTGGCTGTCACTATCTTGATCCCACTAGCAAACTTCTTTCTCTTGAAGAAGCTGCGATTCCCTGCACACTGGGCTGATCTCTGGATCGCACGCGGATCCATAGCTTTTACTACCATTGCCTTCTTCGTCATGGGTATTGCCGCACATCCTTCACTTCTGATCATTGGGCTTCTCATTTACAACATGGGAACTGGTTACACCGCTGCAATGCGATCCGTTTCCATTCATGTTGTGGGCGGTCAGTCGAGTCCTGATATTGGCAAGCTCATGAGCACCATTGCGATTGCAGAAAGTATTGGCGCTATGATCGCGGGCCCACTGCTGAGCGAGCTGTTCCAGGTGGGTATTGGTCTTGGCGGCGCCTGGCTTGGTTTACCTTTCTTGACCTCCGTTGTGGTATTCGCGTTCATGACTGTTGTGACGAACTATATTGACGTGGGGGATAAAGAGCCGTCCTATGTGCCGGTGCACGACGAGGATGAGGAAGAGATACGCACGAGTGCGCTGGACCATGAGGAACTCGCCAGGCATAGAGACCTGCCATGATCTTGATATACAGACAGACTGCCTGGCCCACATTTAGACAATTCGACTTCTCATGCGCGATCGCGAAGGCTTTCTTTTCCATTTGGGGCGCATGTCATCTTATCAAGGTAGTAAGACTTCCCCAGGAAGGTGCGTTCCAGAGACAGCGGTATCTCCTACCATGCGAGGCCTGAAGTCGCCGCTTCTTCCACAGCACAAGCAGTGACTTACAAGACTGCAACTGCCGCAACAACATTTGGCTGCTGTGTCTTTCTTCCCACATGTTCGAATGCATCACCTCTCATACCATACCGTTGGTCGTGCTTCATTACCGCTGTTTCTGCTATATGCCGTCAACACGTCTTTAGCACTGCTTCGCTAAGTTGGCCGCACCCTCTTACCACACTACTCCAGCAACCACAGTTTTATCCTGCCACTCCGATGCTTGCTCGTGCGAATAGCGATGCAGGTACCCGACTCCGCCGGTCTAAGTCTGCCTCGACCGTCCACAAACGTCCCACTTCCATCGCCGAACCGCTGGATCTAGATGCGATCAAACAGCAGGCCCTGGCTGCAGCCACTGCTGCCTTTGCTCGTGCGCAGGCTCAAAATGCGGCAGACCGTAATGCAAAACGCAGTGTCGAGCTGGCGAGATCGAAGAGCAACGCCAGCCGCAAGTCTCTCACCTCCCAGGGCAGCCACTTTCCTCCTCGCGACTCGAGCTTCCGGTCTTTGCAGCGTCCGACGGCCGAGCAGACGAGAAGTGCTCAACGCCTGTCTCAAGCTTCAGCAGACTCTATGGAACAGAACACAGAGCAATTCCCGCCCTTCTATCCTACTCCCAGCGTTCATGGGTCGCTTTCCATACCGCGATATCTATCGACGCAGCCTTCGATCACGTTCAGCGAAAATGCTAGACCTAGTTCCCAACCGAAGTCCTTCAGGCAGAGTGCTTCATCCTCAATTACCTCGCAGCAGATACGGAAGGCGCGTTCCATGTACTACGCAAGCAGTGTTCAGACGGGATCACCGATTGCTCGGCCGCCGTCCAAGTATCTTACAACACCACCTGTAGCAAGCATCAGCCCGGTATCAGAACCCTCGCCCATACCTCTACCCTCTCGAACGATTCGGCCGTCACCACTGGCAGGCCCGCGTATGCCGGTCACAGTCGGACCTGACACTACGCTTGACAAAGTACGAGATGAGTATCTACAAGACTTTCAGCAGAAGGCGGTGAAGCACAAGCCGTCGATGTTTCTAGCGCCCTTCAAGAAACGACAAGACAAAGGAAATGATAAGGGCAAGCGTGTCGCGTCGGAAGCGCAATCGTTCTCTACGAATTATCAGCAAACACCCGACGAGTCGACGGTGGATCTTGCTTTGAGCGACTTCGTGCCACCCCAGGGAATCAAGGAAAAGAGATCGTTTTCTGGCTCCCTCAAAAGCAAGATCAAGAAGGTATTTCGGCGCACGTTGGGCAAGTCGACCATTCTTCCTGTTCAGCAGATCGATGCCAGCCGTGACTACTTCCATACTGCGCACTACAGTCCACCCACTGCGAAAGAAGGACTCAGTATTCCTCCGCCTAACGAAGAAACATTAAAACGCATTCGTGCTCGGACACCGTCACTTGAAGGCGCTTACCCCGCATTTCTACGATCTGGATCCAGAAGCAACAGCACTGGAAGTGCACGGAGTAACCGGAGTCTTCACAGCGAAGCTAATGCTGCGAACATATCAGCTTCTCGAGTTACAAGTTGGGGAACTACTACCACCAGCGACACGCTGACACAACGTGCCATGAAGCGAATGACCGTTATCCATGAGTCTAAAGATAGCATTGGGAGCGAGGCAGACCGTGCGGCATCTACGAGTGCTTCGCGAAGGAAGTCTCTGCCTCTCCCACCTCTCGCTGCTTTCCGCGATCCCATGCCCATGGAGATCCTCACTGAAGAGTCACTTACGCCTGTCGATCCCAAACGCGTCTTTTCTGCATTGATGAAAGAGATAGGATCGTCAAAATCACAAAAGTCTTCAAGCCCCGCCAAACGAACACCAGGCGCAGAAAGCGATGTTTTTGAGTCCAGTACTACCAAGCTGTTCTCTCATACACGAGAGTTGCATTCCAGTGGAAGTCGAAACCTTCGTAGCAGTATCGATCTAGAACAGCGACCACCATCACGACGACCGGCCACGTCCCAAAGCACTCAGAGCAAGACCAGCACGATCAGATCTTTTGGACGGGCGATCAGATCCACCATCCGCACAGTCACACCCATCGGACAACACTCATCACCTGATCCAGGCCCTGTCAGTCGTGTGGATGGCACGAAAGGAGTAAATCGAAGAGAGGAAACGATGCCTTCGGCAGGCAGCACGCCTGAGTCTGATGATACACAGACCGATAGTGATGGAGCTGAGCGCAATTGTGCCGTTCAGATGTTTACTCCAACGACATCGCAAATCGAGAAGCGTGTAGAGAGAGCTAAAGACCGTTGGAAGACTCCTCTGGATGGGGCAGAGCACGTCCAGTTCCCGCGTGAAACTGGCAGAACTTACGATGTCGCATCGTTTGTTCACCGGACTGATGACTTCACGAAACCGGCTGTTCAAGATGACAAAGAAGTTGCACCGGGCGCTCGTGGCATGGCTGGTCAATTCCCACGAAGACTGCCTGTTTCGCCTAGAGTATCCGTATCACCAGCTTCTCACACTGCCATGACGCCAATGTCTCCCAGCATCTATTCACGAAACACAGATGGCGTCAGCATCCTTCCTAATGACAGTGTAATGTCTTTCGGAGGGCCTGGTGAGGTTGAGCAATCTCAGGATGGCGGCTCAGCAGTCGTTTCAACTAGTCGGTCAATAAGAAGCTACGTTGTGGGGACGCCTTCTCCCCATCGTCGCGAACCTACTCGGACTAGTCGTGACTGGAGGGCTTGGTTGTCGCATGAGATCTCTGGTATGGAGCTTACCAGTCAAGAAGATTTAAGAATTCATGATCGGTATACCACTCCATCAAAGAAAGTCAGACCAGATTCGAGCCGTACATCGCACACAGAACACGAAGACACGACGGTGGTTCTTAGGGGATCGCTCGATGTCTCCACGCCGCGACCGCGTGCCGAGGATACAAATGATAACACTGGAGTGACTGTTACTCGCGCAGAAGATCTCAAGCGTCGCGATGACGATGATGCACGTGCTGCGACGTTAGATGCGGAGAATTCTTCGTCGCACACCAGCACACGCGACGGCAATCAGACCCTACTTCGACAGATTGGTGATACTAAGAAGCTCATCAAATACTCTCAGCCCGAATCAAGGTCTCTTTCGAACAGGCAGCATCTACTGTCAACACCCGAAGGCCACGCATCTAGATCGCGTCCGGCTTTTGAAACGCCAGAATTGCCTTCAAGAAATGACCGGTTCTCGTTTCCTGATACTGGTCGACGCTCCAGTAGTAACGTCCTTGGATCGGCCACCGAGTCAAATCTGCCAGGCAAACCCCAATCCTCGCCCAAGTCCACACCTGATCCCAAAGCTACCACCAATACATCTGCCCCAGCCACGAACGAAACTACACAGCGCGTACCTATCACTAACCTAAAGAGGAGCCCCGCACGCAAGGAGAATGTCACTCCTCCGTCCCTCCGCAGTCACAAAAGCTCCACCATCTCCCCGCTAGGTCTATCGACGCGACCAAACTCCCAGCAACTACTGTGTACGCCCCGCCGTAACTCACCCAGCACCAACGTTCACACCCTTGAAACACCGTCAGCAAAGAAGAATACCAGCTCAGCAGAAATAGTAACGCCCCTCCGTCCTCGTATCCGCGCAACTTTACGGCCCATGTCGCCCGAGAAACTCGCTCGTAGACCACGAAGCGCCTTCGACCTCCGCGGCACCAACAATACAGGTCGTCCCGCCGTCATAGACATGGATAACTACTCTCCACTTCCTGGCTCAGAGCTCCGTCGTCCAGCACTAACACTGAAAACTTCGACTAGTTCATTGGCTATGAGTAAGGAACCGTATCCTGAGACCAGAGTTTCTGTTGGGAGGGGTATTGAAAGTGTGCTTGGCGGTGAAAGCCCTGGGAACGGAGGCAGGGATGGCAATGTAACACCAGGTCAGCGAATGGCCGACAAATTCTTAAGGCAGAGGAAGAGTGAGAATGCTTTGTCGCCGGGTGGAAGTGCGGGAAAGCAGAGCTTGAGGGGTGGGTTGGTGTTGGTTAGGGAGGATACGCCTGCGTTCTTGTGACCATACAATTATCTAGAGATATGTGTATCGCGACAGAGATATGGCGATGGGACTCTTTGGATACACGTAAGGGTGGATATGCATGACATGGGGTTGGGTAATTGGATGGTCTTTGATGGGATATGGGGGCTTTTGGGCGGTTTTGCTGTTCGGTTGGCTACTTGGTATGGTATATGCCCGGTATTTTGTAGTTTTGCTGGCATCAATCGCAGTTACATCTTTACGTGTTCACGTCTCTATATGCATACTCCGAAAAATACAAATACACAATAACAGGGTATTTTACTACAAAGGAAAAACGCTGATGTTGAATCCACCTCTTCTCTCTCCTCCCATCCCTTATCTACCCATTCCCTTTGACTCATCACAACAACTCCCCCTCCTCATTCAACCCCCCTTCATCCTCTTCCTCCTCGAAATCCATATCCGCCGCCGCCTCATCCGCCTTCCTCTGAACCTCCTTCAACCCACTCATCTCCTCAACCCAACCCCTCTCATTCAGCGCCCTAGCCACAAACTCCCAAGGATCCTTATTATACGCCTCGAGCACCCTATCGCTACACGCAGAGCAGCAGTCATAGGGTTTGCCTTCGACTTGCAGGTTCGAGAAGGTGGATAGGTAGCCTCTTATCGTATGGGGAATTGTACCGAGGGGGTGTTGGAAGGGTGGTGGGAGAGCGGGGTGTGAAGGTGCGGGTGTGGGGGGAGTGTTGTTTTTGGGTTGGATGGAGGGGGGTGCTGCGCGGGCTTGGGAGGGGTGCTGCAGGATGGACATGAGGAGTTCGACGAGGAGGGAGGAGGCGAGCGGGGCGACGCCGGGGCGGGTTACGGTGCATTGTTGGTCGAGGGTCGCGTTGCTTAGGGACTGTTTTATTGGGGTTAGCGGTGTGAATCTAGAAGTATGGGATAAGGGAACTTACATCTGCGGGCGCAACGACGTCGTTGCAGAAGTAACATCCTAGTTCTACTTCTCCCCTTCCTTCTTGCGTTGTCTTCAGGCCGTGGCGCATGACTACGTAGGTGTCGAAGCCTAGTGCGGCGTTGAGGACGATCTTCCCGTAGGCTTTGCCCATGACGGTCGGCAGCCATCTACTCTCTCGTGTGTCCATGAGCAGGAAGATGGCGTCGTGTTCGCTGATCAGCTGCTGTAGCTTCTCAAACTCGGCCTTTGTCTTTGCGCTATCGGTCATTGGGTGACCCAGCATCGGTACCTCCATGACGTGCCCTTGAGCGTCAACGCCTGGGTATATCTCTTGCAGAGCCTCTGCCGCCCTTTCGGCTTTCTTTGCGCCGCCTTGTAAACAGTCGTTGAAGTTGAAGAGAGGCTGCCGTACGGGGTTAGAGAAGCTGACTGTGGCGTTGTCGATGAATGTGATCTTTCTTACACCCCATCCCATCAGCGTTCTTGAGACGTAGGTGCCTAATGTTCCCGCTCCGAGCAACAGACACTTGCAGTTCTTGATGACGTCCAGGTCGATGGTAGGAGCTATCCGCCACTTGATCAGCTTGAGGTTGAGGTCCACAGCCTGATCTGCCAGTTTGCGCTCGTCCATGTATTCAGAAAGATCCACGTTGCGCGATGTCAGCTTGCCTGATTCTGTCCGTTCCCAGCCCGTTACTTTGGGCAACTTGGGTGTCTGTGGGCGAGTGTCTGGTGTTTCGGAGGTGGGCACTGCCTCGGGTATTGGGTCTGACCGTAGTTGCAGGATCAACGAGTTGGAGTGGTCACGTCGTGTGTGGGTGTCGCGATAACACATGATTTGAGCGTCGTTGAGGTGCCACCGATTCCGCATCAGCACGAGCAAGTTGCGAAGGGGCCAGCCTGGGTTGGTTTCGTATGTGGAGGGGTCGGCGAAACATATGAAGCGATCTTTGCTATCCACCTTGTCGAAGAAGCCCTTTTCGTAGGCCTCCAGTCTGCCTATGGACCATGTGTATCCAAATTCTTCCAAGGGTGAGACGGGCGTTTTTGGCCTCTCTTCTGGATCTCCGCCACCTTGTATGCGCTTGGCTAGGAAGAAGCCTCTTTGGCGGACGTCTGAGCTATATCGCCACGTCTGCACCGCGTCTACCAAGTATGTAGTCTCCCTAGAGTGTAGCCTTGTTGCCTCCCCAATCTGCTTCCACGGTGGATCTGACTGTATGGCGGGGAAGCCAAAGTGGTATGTGAACTTGTACTTCTTGAGGTTTGCGAAGATGATGGCTGTGAAGGAGGAGAGGAGGGAGGGGCATTCGTATATCGAGCCGTCGTGGATAGCATCCCATATCTATGCCGCGTCAGTTTTGATCGCAGGGAGAGATGTTGGACGTACTGTTTGGGCGCATCGTTCGAGTATGGCGGCGCGATCGAGACTCTTGTAGTCTTCTATGGTGTTGCAGTTCTTGATGATGCCTTCGGCGCGGCAGAACGTTGGAGGGGTATCGTCCGACGTCAGCGCATTCGGGTGTATCTGTACTCGCATAGATCGCGACGAGTGCTCTCCAGGACGGACTTCGTACAGCCCGAGCACCTTGCGCGCGGAATCGTCGAGTTTGTCATGGTTGATTTTGATGTGTGCGAGAGCGGCATAGAACTGAACGTCGACATCACTCAGCCAGGGCGCAAACTTGAGGGTGGACATGGTGGGCGGTAATAGCAGATGGTGGGGTTGCGATGAGACGGAGTGAGGATGCGTGGCGAGGCGGAGATGTAGTATGCAGGGGATGTGTCCTAGCAGGCAATGATGATGCCAGTCATACGAGCAAAAGCAATACACGTGCAGCTGTCAAGGGCGCCTGCATGTGACAGTGAATGTCCCAGTGATGCTGAGGCAGCCGCACGCTTCACCCCGCGCGCCGTCATGGGTCCAGCCCTGAGCGATCGATGAGCGAGGCCCCGCCACGCTAGACGCGTTCCTGCAGCCGACCACGCGCTTACCCGCTGTTAGCAATCCGAGATTCGATCCACGAGTCCGCCCTTGCTGTTCCCAGGATACAGCACATCTAGACGACATCTATCGCTATGCTTATTGGATTGTGCGGAGGCAAGCACCGTCCGAGATTATATGAGACGAGGCTGACAGGGTACAGGAATATGCGCGGGCAAGTCGTCGATAGCTTCGTACCTCGTCGAGGAGCACCAGTTCATCCGCCTACGCCTGGCGCGAACTGCTGAGACGCCCCCAGAAGAGAAGTCAGCTTCCAACACACGTGTCCCTTCGCCGGTCAAGTCGTCCGTAGACGCACGGCATACCTTCCCGAGCATCGATTCGCTACTCGACTTCGTCACGTTGAGATGGAGAGAACGATTCGTTACAACGGACATATGGGACGAAACGGTCGTTGATGCCCTGCTGAGGCGTCCTTTCTTCCTCCTCGTCAGCGTCGACGCGCCTGTCAGTGTGCGATGGCAGCGGTTCAAGGCCCGATGTGCTGCCACGGACCACACACCGCCTACTCTCGAGGAGTTCGTTCTACGCAATGACAAGCACTTGTTTGCTCCCAGAACAGGCCTAAGCGCCCTCTGTCAGAGAGCACAGCTGAAGCTACTTAACTCGTCGTCCGACATGGCTTCCCTGCGTAGTGCCATCTTGTTCCTGGACCTCATGGACGAGGCCCGCGTACGGCCAAGCTGGGATCAATACTTCATGCAGTTGGCAGACCTGGCAGCGCGCAGGAGCAACTGCATGAAGCGACGAGTCGGTTGCTGCATAGTACGGGAGAAGCGTGTCATTAGCACCGGGTACAACGGTACCCCACGTGGCATGACCAACTGCAACGAGGGCGGATGTACGTTCACACTCAGGAATCCCCACGACACAGACTAACAACATACAGGCCCCCGCTGCAACAACGCCGCACAGGGAGGCGTTGGTCTCTCCACCTGCCTCTGCCTGCACGCCGAAGAAAACGCCCTGCTCGAAGCCGGCCGTGACCGCATCGGCGAGAACGCCATCCTATACTGCAATACATGTCCCTGCTTGACCTGCAGCGTCAAGATTACACAGGTTGGTATCAGTGAGGTGGTCTATAACCAAGGCTACCTCGTGGACGACCAGACGGCCAAGATCTTTACTGAGAGCGGCGTCAAGCTGCGCCAGTTCTCGCCGCCTGCAGACGGACTAGTGGATCTGAGCATCGGCGTGGGCGCAGACAAGCAGGAAGAAGACAAGGCAGAGGATGCCAGAGAACTACTCGATGATATGAACTTCCTGCGGCCTGTGGACAATTAGAACAAGCTGTCAGCATAGACAAGCCAGATAGAAACCACGCCATCCGACACGCATGTAGTCAGGTGGGAAAGGCTGTTGGCGGCGCGTGGTGGCGCATGGCGTTGCTCAAGGCCAACGCCTCACGAGGTGCGTGCGCATGTCAAAGGCCACTACATGTCTTGGGCAACGACATCATGCCAGTTCCGGTGCCTACAGACCTTCTGTTGGCCATCAATTGCGATGCGCATCGTTCCAACTTCGACATGCTAGGGTTGGCGTTCGGGTACCGACGATGAAGGGATAGCTACAAGAAGGGCTGGCCATAGCATAGCCTTGCCGGGCAACACCGCCACGACCGCACACGCGACCGTCAGCAACGGTTCGGTTCGCCCGCGTGGCCCTTCTCATATTAACAACCTCAAAAACGCGCAACACTTAGACTTCGCATTCGGCCCATGACGTTTGACCTTGAGTTCCGTAACTCGTGTTGCTGACTTCTCATTTCCCCGCCTCAACAGTACCCTGAAGTTTAACAAGCTTCGGCCCGCCTTGTCGGGTTGAACTTGGGCCTGATGACGCGCCCACGCGGCGCGGTACCAACACCGTCACTATCACGGTCACCGCCATGCGATAGCAACATGAATCTTTCGTAATTCGCTTTACGAAGACATACGGGAGAAATACCGCTTGTCGTCGTCAATGTACCTACGGTAACCGTGCTATCGTCCGTCGCTCCACAAGCTTGACCAAGCCTCGACAAGCATCCGCTTCCGAGGCTTACACTCTGAGCTGGTCTGGGCACATCGAATGCACTAAACAGAGCCGCGGCGAATCAACGCCAAACATCATGCGAAAATCTCGGTCTAATCTTCGTGTAGTCCTGCTTCAGGAAGGTGCCTAAGGTTGTGCTTCTGTTTGCACTGCGTCATCTCGCATACCTCGTTGGTGCTCGCCCTTCGGCTACAAATCTCAACGCGATAGCATGCCCTGCACGACCCGGAAAGTGGCGTTTGCGAGGTTTATTACCGAGCCTTGCTGATGCCTCCGCCAACCTCCTGCTCTTCCGGGGTAAGCGCAAGGGTCTGTATACCGCAATGCCGTCACGTAGCAAACGTTCAAATACTCGCCTTGGGCCCGGTTCTTCCGTGCCAGCTCACAGCCGCTTTCATCAGTCAATTCCAAAATGAAGCTCCTTTCAGTGATTGGTTCTTTGCTGTGTGCTTCTACAGCTCTTGCTGGAAGCTCGCCACACAAGCGTGGTGTGTTTGAGAAGGTCAGGCCTGCTGTCGAGAGGCGTATGCCGGGAGAGGCTTTCAAGCATCCCGAGATCCAGAGGCGTGCCGAGAGCTTCTTCTTGACCAACAAGACTGAGTGTTAGTATTCATTGTCATACTGTGATACATCAGACTGATAAGCCAATAGCCTTCGCCGTCAACGGTACTGGTATCCCAGAGGTTCCTTTCGACATTGGCGAGAGCTACGCTGGTCTGCTGCCCATCTCGGATGATCCGGAGGAGACGCGAAAGCTCTTCTTCTGGTTCTTCCCTTCCACTCAGGCTCAGACCCCCGAGGAAGTTGTCATCTGGCTCAACGGTGGCCCAGGATGCTCTTCGCTCAGCGGTTTCCTTACGGAGAACGGCCCGTTCACCTGGGAATCTGGCACCCTCGCCCCAGTCCAGAACCCTTACTCATGGACCAACCTCACCAACATGCTCTGGGTTGAGCAGCCCGTAGGTGTTGGATACTCGCAAGGTACTCCCAACATCACCGACGAGGTTGAGCTTGGCAATCAGTTCCGTGGTTTCTACAAGAGCTTCGTTGATCTCTTCGGACTCTACAACTGGAAGACCTATATCACCGGAGAGTCATACGCTGGTTACTACGTCCCCTACATTGCCGACAGCTTCATCACTGCCGACGATGACAAGTACTTCAACCTTGCCGGTATCTCCATCAACGACCCCATCATTGGTGACGAGACCATCCAGCAGCAGGTTGTCCTCCTCCCATTCGTAAACTTCTGGCAGAACCTGCTCTTCCTGAACGACACGTTCATGGAGCAGATCACCCAGCACCACAAGGAGTGCGGTTACACCGACTACATGGACAAGTACTTCACCTTCCCCCCACCACAGGGCGCTTTCCCCGTCCTCCCCGACCCGTACAGCTCGGAGAACTACACGTGCGACCAGTTCGACAACTTCTACTCCGCTATCCTCGAGGTGAACCCCTGCTTCAACATCTACCACATCACCGAGACATGCCCGCACCCATACTCCCAGCTCGGCATAGTCAACACCGGCGACTACTCGCCCCCAGGCGCCGAGATCTACTTCAACCGCACCGACGTCAAGATGGCACTCCACGCCAACGTCAGCACCGAGTGGCTCCAGTGCACCAACACCAACGTCTTCGGCAACGGCGACGACGAAGGTTCCGACCAATCCCCCGGCCCCGCCAACAACGGCGTCCTCCAGCGCGTCATCGAGTACACCAACAACACCATCATCGGCTCCGGTGACCTCGACATGCTCCTCAGCACCAACGGAACCCTTTTCGCCATCCAGAACATGACCTGGAACGGCGCCCAGGGTCTCTCCGAGTACCCCACCACCCCTCTGTACGCTCCTTACCACCCTGAGTACAACGGCGGTGCGCTTGCGGGTGCTGGTTACCAGGGTTACTGGACCGCCGAGCGCGGCATGATGTTCTACACTGCCCGTCTTGCTGGTCACGAGCTGCCTGGCTACACTCCTGGTGTTGCGTACCGCATGTTGGAGATTCTGCTTGGTCATATCAAGGACTTTAGCAGCACTGAGAACTTTGTTACGCAGACTGGTAACTTCACTGGTACTGGAACGATTTACAGGAGGGGGCTTGGTATGGGCAGCATGCAGTTTTAGATGTGCGTGAGAAGAATAGGACGGTTTGAGGGATATGTAGATGAAAATCTAAATGATTCCACAATACTTTATTAGCATAACAAGTTAATGTGTGTGTGTGATGAGCGTGATTCTGTTCGAGGGATAGATGATTGCTAAATGGACTGTTGCTGGAATGCTGCACTTGACATTGTGCTGTGTCTTGGGTTCCGCAGATGACTCGAGTCGGATCTAAACGCCGCCGCCGCGCAAAGACCCCCACCACACAAATTTTAATCACGGCAACAACGTCATCGAGGAGCGACTTGAATGCGTTGAGCTCATTGAAGAAGCACACGCGCTGATGTCACCACATGCCCAATGATGAGGTTATATACGTATGGATTTTGAGGTTTGCCATCAACCACCTACTCAACTATCAAGTTGATCAGTCTTCAGTAGTATAGTGGTCAGTATTTCCGCTTGTCATCTTGCAAAAGACAACTCGCGGGAGACCGGGGTTCAATTCCCCGCTGGAGAGCTTTCCTTTTTGCTCTTCCTACTTCCCCGTGCCTACCCATAGGTAGATGTGACGTTGCAGACCTGGGTAGTCGGCGCTGACACGTGATTAGTGATCATGTACATGCTTTTTGCATGTCGCGGAAGCGAGGCATAGTGTATAATAGTGTTAGAGTAGTCTTGGGATGCACGCGAAGTGTATGCGGTATGTCAAATGTTGTTTTTGCAATAAAGTCGACTTGGTGGCTCGGTTAGGTCCGCGGGTTTGAAAATAGACCGCGGAAGCTAGGGGCTTGTAGTCTAAGGGTGCATAAGAAGTGTATTATGTACATGGGATGTGGTATGTTGTTTTTGTTGGAAGGGTGTTTGGGGGGGATTTGGTCCGTGGTTTTGGGATGGGCAGCGACCCGTGGACCGCGCAAGTGTGTTATGCGAGGTGGAAGACGCAGAAGACTAGGTATATGCTATTTAGATGGTGCTTTTGGGGACTAGAATTGTGCGCTTCGTGGGAGATACATGTGCTTCTTCAGTCTGGACTTGGGTGGAATCTAGATACATCCGGAGGTTCAGGCAGGCGCGTTAGGGACACGGCAGCGCGATGTTTGGGGAGCCCCGGCCGGAGGTGTCCCGCCTGGCCGCCTGCATCGCGAGTCCCCAACCATCACCTACGCGACATCTGGACTACTGTACTTCTTACGAAACCTGCATGATATCTATGTTTGAAGCGCATTAATCATTAGGTCCGCGGATGCCAGACGCCACACGACAATGCTATGTAAAAGCAACCACCGTCAACCTTGGAAAGACGCGGCACAGTTGCGTTGCTTGGACCTGCCGGCCACCTTTCCCAGCTGCCAAACGCTGGCACGCATCGATACCATCAAACTCCCAACCTGCAGCACATCGAGAGGACGGTCGCAGGAACCCTTCAAACAGAAAACGCTGAAGAGCATACACGATACTCCTCGATAGTCACAAATCCCAGTCCCAGACACACCGCAGTAACCTTCCAGTTTCCCTTCTCGGGAGTCGCGGACACAGGCGCGGATGCCTCGTCCCTGCTTCCAGACCCGACCTTTTTTGAGCGGGTCTGAAAAGATGTCTATTCTTGCGAAGAGGGCGATGTTGAGCCTAGGTCGCGAGCGATGTTACCCACACTCCTTCGCCGCCCATGCCCAGTTGGCTGTGTTACTCTGAGCAAGCCTAATGACGCAGCAATGTCAGTGTTACCAGTGCTGCGCCTAACATTGGGCGTGTCATCGAGGATCAAAAGCATGCCTTTCTCGACGACATCCAGAACATGCAGTAATTCGTGTTCGAACGCGCTCTCGTCTCGTAGCCTCTGAAGCATCTAGCAAGCAGTCGTTAGCTCTCGCTTTACAGTGTTAATGGATATGCGCTGACCTTGACTACAGGAGGATTGAGCTGTGCGAAACCTTCCGTGATGACGAAGAAGCAAGAATTTCTATTACCAGAATCGCGTTCGCGTTCGCGTTGGAACTCTTTTAGAAGATCCTGTCCCCCACAGTACCAGCACACGAACTCCAAAAACACGCATCCAAGTGCCCATACATCACACTGAGGGCTGAGTTTTCCGTGCGGCAGTTGGCACTCGGGTGATTGATAAGCCTCTGTGTAGGGAACAGTGTGCTTATCTTGCGCCGAAATTGCTTCTTCTTCGCTGAAATGCGCGCTCCCAAAGTCAGACAGCTTCAAGATGCCCAGATCTGTATTGGACGACTCCGCTGAAGATGCGCGAGGGAACCAAAGGATGTTCTTGGGCTTGATGTCGCCGTGTCGGCCGGACAACATAAAGTCCCGCTGCCTGATCGATCCATTCGATTGTGAGCGATGTCGCCCAGCTCCAGCCTCTGGTACTGCGAATGTGATGTTGCCAAGCATAGTTGTACTCGAAAATGTCTTGTATCGATGTATGTAGGAGACCGCCTCAGCTAGGCCATGACACTGTTCCTTCAACCAGGTAGATAGTGCTGCATTGTCATGACACGTTCGTGGATCTTTTGTTTCCCAATACTCAGCGAGGTCCATCTCAGCCCAAGGAAGAATGAGGCAAAGGTGATTGTGTTGCTCGTAAGTCGCGAGTAATTTCACTAGATGGCGGTGCGCATGTTCTTGCTTGCCCAGATTCTGCAGTACTTTCAATTCATGAAAGGCGTCACGACCCCGGTTGCTGATGAAGATCTTTTTCACTGCAACGATATTATTAAGAACCTAAACATGCGATTAGCCAACGAGAAAGACGGTGCAAATGGTCACTTACTTCTTTGTTGTCAAATGCATGATGATCGTGATGAACTTTAGCTTTGTGTACTTGCCCAGACCCACCTTTGCGACCAATGTTGTCCCATTCTGTGAATGGTAAGATGTGGTTTTCAGAAACTTTGCAGTGCGATTCTATGCTACCGTTTGGCCTACGGAAGAAAGGCGCAAGAACCCACCACTGGTATAGCACGAATTGACTCACATCGTACGATCTCTTTAGGCACTTCAGTACCGGTTGCGCTTCACCGAAGCGCCGCAGTCTGAGGACATCTTGTTGAAGAACAAGAGGCAAGTCGGCATCGCAGACTCGTTCTCTCACAAAAGACCATATCTTGCGTGGTCGATGCATCAGCAGCAGGATTGCGAAAATCCGTTGATAAGAAGGCCTGTCGAGTTGGGCCGTGGCGGCAGGGTTGGGCGGACTCGCCTGGCCGTGTCGCGCCCCCTCATCATCTGCGGGCAAGTCGATTATGATATCGACAGCCAATCGCCGATTGCGCCGCAAGTATTTCGTCGGAAGATGTACTACCCTCGATAGTTCACGTTCGACTGATGTTGGAGTAACAAGCGTGTCTAATTTGCCTTTGGGTAGGAATTTTCGCTCGGTGGATGGCTCGCGGATCAAGGCTATTCGAAGTTGAACACCCAGGCGATCCTCGTCAACAACATGGCCGCCGAGAGTCAAGTCTTCTGTTCTCTGACGAGGTACTCTTTCCATAGTTCCCTCTCTCTCTCTTCGTGTCGTACTTCCATTCTCTGCAACGTATGGTGGCGAGTGGAGGACAGCTGAGTGAGGTCTCCGTGGAGCCCCTTCTTCCCTTGGCTCTCTAGGGGTCGTGGCCAGCAACCCACTTTCAGAAAGAACCTTTCTGTGACGTTGTTGAGCCGGTCCTCGGATCAAAGCGCTCCAACTCAAACGACTTGTGCTAGGCCTCTGACGATATGGCAGGGTTGTGCTCTCGTTGTCTACGTCGGTTGCCGATGCTGCTCTTGCAGGTTGCGTCACGTCGCTCTGCATCGCGCTGTGTCACCTGTCATCAGCTGTAGTCTAATGGAGAGACTTCAGGATTTGTATACCTAATCACGCTTTGATTCGTTCACCCTGCAGCGTAGCGTTTCTCGTAGATGAATTAGGCAAGCTCTTTTTCGAAGCATCCGTTCGTTCGATACTTCCAAGGTTGTGCAGATATCGACATGTCTTCTGCATCACCGACTGGACAGGCTAAACGATGACGCGAAATCAAGTTGTCCCGCCCACTTATCATGGCTACTCGGTTGTAAGGCATGTCAGCTGTAGTGGCTTCAGTATATCACATGGATGGTAGGAGGACCTTCAGCCTCGACCCCGCAGTCACCGCACGGGCATCCCGTCCCGCTTCCAGGCCGCCTAAGCAATTTGCCTTGCCGCTGCCTTCTTCTCACATCCCCACAACACCCACTTACACCTTACAGCTGCACACCAAGTCCAGCCACAATATCGAACATGTGCGCCTGATCACGAATGTCTGCATGTAGCAGTCCGGGATCATTCGAAAGCCTTATCTCTGCGCGCTGATTTGCTAAGCAGAGCCTCATCTTGGACAATGTCGGCAAGACGATGGCTCTACTCCCAAGCAGGATCATTACAGCGGGCGGCTGGGGCCATTGGCTTTCTACACATCTGTAGGGGCGATGTCAGCTCTTAGCGAACAACCGCCCGGGGGGGCCGAAGAGCCGCAACAGTTGTTCCCGAGGTCTGACGGAGCTTAAATGCCTACCGTTGGCGGGTCAGAACTCGCGTCTCCCTGGCGTTATGGTTTGTCGATGATACTACCGGATCTGCAACAATCTATCGACAGGTAAATCCACGACTGAAGACACCCCGCAAAATATGTCCGCAAACAGCGACCAGACGAAGGAAAGCGACGACAATCAGGCGATGGAAATGACGTCTGAAGACAGTTACCAGTCAGAATCCGAAGCCGATTCCGATTCCGAGTCGACGCCTCTTCAGTCGCTATGGAACAGCCTACGGGCTTCCATGAGCACCAGCATGTTCGAAAGAACAGAGACCAAATTGTTTCTCCCCAGAGACACCTTCGAGCAGATATTATCACGTACCGAAGGAGGTCTGAGTGGCAGACGCAAGCTCATACTTGAGGTTATGGGTATAGAATCGAGCAGGCCTAGCGAAGACGACAGAGCACTCGCAGAATACATTCTGGACAGCGCACAGAAGGTTTTTCTCATAGCCGTTTACATACAATTGGAGCAACTCCATGCGGCTATGAAACTTTTCAAGGTTTCTCAGTACAAAGATGAAAAATTGCCAGTCGAAGAACGTACAGCACGAGAACTGGATGATACACCAAGGCGCCATGAATTCGAGCGAATGGAGAATCGTCAAAGGGACCGTAGGAGAAAAGACAGGAAAAAGAATCCAAAACGCATATGGGATATCCATACAATCAGCAAATTCCAGGACAACCAGTGGACGTTTCTGATACCAATCATCTCAGCTCATGATCAGAACTGCAATTTTGACAGCCGCTGTCCAATACCGTTCACTACGAAGAACGCACAGCAAAGAAGCGGCGCACATGGCATTGTATACAAGTATACTATCCACCCTGCGCATTACAAGAATTCACTTCATCAGGTAATTCATGTCATAGTCCAAGATTGACTTGGTTATGCGGGCTAACGGCGGATCGCAGTACGAGACCGAGCCTTCCGTGGTCGCTGTCAAGGCCTTTCGGACCGGCGGCAAGAACGTGGCTGGCGATGTGAAAAGAGAAGTCGACGCGTTGGCCAAAATGAACCAACTCGGACAAAAACATATTGTCCGGTTCATCACGTCCTTTCAGCGCGGTACACAAGAGGATCTGGAACACTATGTTTTGTTCGAGTGGGCGGACGGCGGGAACCTCAGTGACTTTTGGCATCAACCACAAACACCAAAGCGGACGGCCTCGTTAGTCAAGTGGGTAATCGAGCAACTTTGTGGACTTTCAAGAGCGCTCAGAGCAGCCCATTATATGCCAAACGGGGCATGTTACCGCCACGGTGATTTGAAACCTGGCAACATCCTCTGGTTCCCTGACAGCGATGGATATGGCACGCTCAAGATCGGTGACTGGGGTGAGGCAAAGATTCACAATCAAGTTACTGCCTTGCGCCACGGTCGCGTGGACACAACTGCGAAGTACGGCACAAGAAGATACGAACCACCAGAGACTGGCCTGCATCCGCTTCTGCCGAAGGGGACTCCGCATGTAAGGTCCCGCTTATACGACCTCTGGGGTATGGGCTGTATCATCCTCGAGTTTATCATCTGGCTGTTGTACGACCATGAAGAGCTCAGTAGATTCAACAACAGTAATCAAGGATACTTCGGTCCTTCTGACATGTTTTACGAGATTAGTCACGAGATCAGTCACGAGAGAGTTGTACGAATCCATCGCGTTGTGGAACACTGGATGGAGCACATGGCGAAGGACGGACGGTGCCATTCAGGTGAAACGGCTCTCGGAATTCTCCTCCAAATTGTTCGTACAGGTCTTTTGGTCACTAAGCTTCCCGAAGATAGTGGTCCGGCCGGTTCAGCTGATAACGGGATGCCTTCCTTTCCGCATGATGACAGCCCATTGATCAGCGTCACCACGCCAGATTCTACAACTCATGAGATCATCCATGATTCGTCACCAAACCCGCGGACCAGATTTCCTGCCCATAAGCTTGAGACGGAATTGCTCCGAATAGTTCAACTCGGAGGAGGTGAACACTACTGGTATCGAAACCAGGGGCCAAGATCAGCGCCAGGGGACATCATTGGCATGCCTCATCTACCGGTACCTACTGGCCACAGAGCGCACTCTGATGTTCTCACCACCCCTGCAATTGACATGGTCGATTATGCGCATCCATCATTAGATCCAGAGGAATGGGAGCTCGAACTCGATAACGACTTTGCTGCGACTCTATCGTCTCGGTTAAGAAGTATCATGGGAATGTCTCCGCATGAAACTCCGCAGTCAGCGAAGCTGTGCACCATTTGCAGAGACTTTCAGGGAAGGCTACTGGACGCAGAGTTTGCAATCTCCTATGCTACGCAAATACTCCGAATAAATTCGGAGGCCAAGAGCTGTGATCTGTGCTATTTGCTATGGCAAAATTGCCGCGACAAATTGGATGGAGGATGCGAAAGTGTGCATTTACAAAGGACGGGTTCTGCTATACGAATAAGAGGCTTGAAGCATCCGGTACTTACCGTATTACGGAGCGATGGTAAGTCACCGCTCTAGCTTTGAAACGACTATCTTTTGCTCACTGATGTCTCCAATGTAGCTGTTGGCGGCCGCGCGCATGATATTCAAATCGGACTTCCTGAGCTCTCAGGGGCAGGTACGAATTTGCATCTTCGCTTGATACGGGGTTGGCTTGATGATTGCGATGAAAAGCACTTCGAGCCTGTTTGTAAGCCGCCCGGGGGTACAAAGCTGGCGATGGATACAAGTATCAGACTGCCGACTCGTCTGATTCACGTTGGCAGCGATGATGATCACGACGTCAAGCTCCAGGAGATGCACGGGCAGACTGGGAATATCGGTGACTGGATCGCGCTTTCTTATCGCTGGGGCGATTCCCCACCCTTCTCTACCACTCGACTAAACCTCACTCGTCATATCAAGGGCATGGCGCTGTCGACGTTACCTTGCACGTTCCAAGATGCAATTAAGGTAACTCGTGCTCTTGGAAAGGAATACCTATGGATCGACTCTATCTGCATTGTACAAGGCGAAGACGGTGACTTTAGTTCTGAGTTAAAGCGGATGGAAGATGTGTATAGTGGTGCCTACTGCGTGTTAGCCGCCAGCTGCGCCACCGATCAGAGGTCAGGGTTCTTGCTGCCTCGAGCAAAACGAGAGCATGTCGCCCTGAACTGCGAGAAAGATGGCAGTAGTGAGACGATCTACATTTGCAGTACGATTGAAGATTTCCGTGGTCACGTACTACAGGGCGCCTTGCACAGGCGTGGATGGGTGTTGCAAGAGCATGCCTTGGCCAGACGTACGGTGTTCTTCACCGAGCATCAAACCTATTGGGAATGTGGTCATGGCGTTCGATGCGAAACTATGGTAAAAATGAAAAAGTGGGTGATGGATTCCTATTTCATTTGGCGTAAGCCGTTGGCCGATAGAAGCTAATTGTGTCGTTAGTGAATCCGCTGCTTTGCTCGGGGACCCAGACTTCCCCAGAATTTTCGACCCGGCGAAATACGGTGAGCGCATTCTCAGGTTTCAGGAGCTGTATCGACAGTATTCTCGGTTAGATCTTTCGGCAGATTACGACCGGCCGGCAGCCATTGGCGGCTTGCAACAGCGTCTTCTCCGCACGATGGGTGTGCGTGGCGGATTCGGCATCTTGGACGACCCCAACAAAAGCGGCCTCCTTCACCGTAGTCTCCTATGGCATCGTGGAGAGGAGTTCAAACAATTGAAACCAATCGCATTTCCAAGCGATCGAGAACGTGTGCCGTCTTGGTCCTGGATGTCAGTGTCGGGTGGAATTGACTACTTGGCCTTGACATGGCGTCAATATGATTGGCAAGTAATACAACCTCCGTGGTCACCTTCGCCTGTCAGGGCTCCCAACGCTTTCCATGGAAAAGCACAAGTCTTTGATATCACGGCTGCAAGGGTGAATGAGGATAGTGTTATGTTCGACAATACACTGGATTCGGAGGTTTTGGAGTACATGGCACTTGTGCTAGGCATCGAGAAGGGGCCGAAGGAGATTAAAGACAAGAGGCATTATATACTCGTGGTCAGGCCAAAGGTGAAACCCCTCGCGGATGGTACCGTGCTATACGAACGGGTCGGAGCAGGTTACATACCAGGAAGATGCCTGAGAGGAGAGGCTAGCATCTGTACGCTAGTATGATCCGTAGTCGTGCCTTCTCGCTTGTGAACTTAAGTGTCTGGGCGGTCATCACGTCAATTGCAGTACATCAGAGCCTAGCACCCTATTAATGCTGAAGCAACAACACAGCTGGAATGAAACCATGTATTAGCATACTATTATGTCTCGATCGCGCCTACTTCTGGCAGCATACAACGATCTTCATCCACTTCAAGTGCCAGGGTCGAAGTTGCAGTCGTTGATGATACTGCACACGTATGTCGCAACCTCAAGTACCGAGCCTGGGGTGGGCTGCAGGGAACATAGTACAAGCGCACGGAATATATGGTCTTCTTCCGGGGAAATGGCTCAAGCTATATATCCGATGTACAAGAACCCCATTAAAACGATCTTCTTATAATCGCGTGTCTTCTCATTAGCGAGAGGCTGCCGCGGTTAACAATATACAAGGGCACCAATATCGTCAGACATGAGGCGGTGCTAATGCGGGGTCAGTCGGGCTGTGTAAATGGCTGCCACATGACATTCTACCCCCTCCTTCTCTCCTCTCTGGGGTGTCAGCTCCCGTATCCGCCACCAACCTAACGTTTTAATTTTCTCGTCTTTGCTTTCATTTCGAAGGAAACTGCAAATCGCAAAATCCAAGCCACTTCACCCGAGAAAGTAGTCGGTGCCGATGCCTTCCGCGAGGTGCAGCACTAGTAATTGTAACGAGTGGGCAGCGACGGGGGAAGACTTCTGCCATGGGTGTCTGGACAAACAGCAAGGCCATCATGTAGACTGCCCTCACGTATGGAGTACTCAAAGAACGATGTACGAATATTGCTAAGCATGAGTAAGCCGACACTGCTGACTGTACTGTAGCATACCGCAGAACTATCGGATGCGCACGACTTGTTCCACGATATCTCCGAACTTTCGACCACTATCTTTGCTACCAACGGACAACCACTCAAATGGTCTGACATGTTGCGCCTCGCTTGGGAAATCATGCTCGCAACCGCTTCCACGATACATCTTACCTGATCCTATACCGATGCGTCGGTAGGTGTTGGAATCATGGCCCGATCTTGCAAGGATTAAGAAGTTGTGATATAGGTATCTGCGGTGGTAGATGGAGTAAAGGCTCAGAAGCGTAATCGGCTCCTCCCGTTCTTGGTCGAGAGCGTCGTCATACGTTCTACTTTGCGATTGATCTGAAGTGCCTTGGGTTTCGTTTGCATTGTAGGGTGGTACGGATGCATCAATAGAGAATTCACATGTGGCCCGTTTGTCGGTGTTTGGCGAATACATTGCACCGTCGATGCAGATTGTAAAGGTTTCGAAATCGTGAGAAGACCGCCGCAAAAGAGCTGCTACAGTATGGCCTTGTAGAGTCAATGAACATGCCAAAGCTCTGTTATATGGGCCGTCACTAGCAGTCTTGTAGTGATACTTGATCATCGTCGTGTGCTCAATTCGAGAGCCGGGATATGAGTGGCGCGCAAGTCGAAAGTTTACAGCACCAGGTGACGAGACCCACGACCAACTTGGAGCAAGCCATGTTGACGTTCTTGAAGTCGGATCAACATCGCGTTGCCAGACTAGGTCATAAAGCAATGTCTCCTTCCATCCACCCGCAATATACGTATAGCAGGTTTCTGCTCCGAATTTGTTGGCCAGGCCACTCAGAGCTGGGAGCCTGTCCTCAGAAACTTTCAGTTCCCGAGTTGAGTACTCTTCGATTATTTGACTCCAGCTCTTAGAGATGCTTAGAATCCTGTCCGTAGTCGTTGTTCCAATGAGTACAGGGAAGAGTGGTTGCGCCGGTATTTTGATATGGTGGCACTCGCACTCTTTGGATGTTCTACAGGTCCACTGTAACTCTGCCCCAGTAAAGGCTATAAGTCGCGTTGAGAGCATCTTCTCTTGCAGACCCCATGCTCGTGTATCTAGTGGATCGATGTCTTTTGACCGTCCAGTCTTGGCATGTATACCTCGAGCAATTTTTCTCCTTGCTTTGAATACCACGTCGATTGGACCTCCTTTGAGGTCGCTGAACAGTTCGATTTCTTCGTATATTGGGTTCCGTTTCTGGAACAAAGAGTGGTGCGGGTCCGTCGACAAAGAGGCTGCTATGGTGATGGCAGCTCCTTCATAAATCTGGCCCATTCTTGCAGCTTGCTCTTCCCAATCTGTAGGGCTATCTTGAACTATGCATAGAGTATCAATCCAGAGATAGCAAATGCTCAGACTTTGTGCCATGTCTGCCGCATCTTGGAAAGCTAAAGGAAGCCTGTCTCGGTCGAATCCATGTTTCATCTCTTGATAGTTCCCTGAAGTGGTCATAGCAAATCCACTACTACCCCAAGAATACGATAAAGTAGCATATGTGCCCTCCGTACCTGCAGGTGGCTCGATCACACGGTATTGGCTCCTAGAAATATCGACGATTCGTTTTGGGAGCCAGCTTGGTCCCCGACCACACTGCTCCACATGCTCAGTCACGCAGGTGTAGTAATTTTCCTTTAGAAAGCTCACTGACGCTGCGAAAGTCGATTCCCTTGGAACATCGTTGCCCACTGTTGGATAATTGGGTATCGTGTTTGCTACATAGTGATTGCTTAGCGACGAGCATTTATAGAAGTTCTTCCAGAGGACAGACACTTACTCGAACATGGATAGATCTCCACAATCTCATCAAAGCCTTGTTCACCTGAAGAGTGTAGCTCAGCCGGCGAGTCTGGGTAAAGTAGAAGTTCAACCCGCATCTCCGCAGTTACATATTGCAAGAGCAGAAAGCTCTGCAGAACAAGATCACAAAAGAAACACCCCTGCAAGGCCGATGTGCGAAAGTCATCAAAGGAGCGGTTAGACACAACAATAAGGCTACGACGATGAGTTTCGTCGTGATCGCGCGTGTATAGGTATCCCAGAGAGCTGCATGTTGGACAACATACATCTGCGGTTCCGTCGACAAGCTCTAAGCGCCTGTCGCGTGGATACCTAGGTATCAGTGGCAACGTGAAGATTGAGAACATTTGCGAGGGGGCTGTGAAAATCATTGGAAAACGGTCCGTCATATACCTAGAGCAGCACAGCCTGCCTCAGGCGGGAAGGCGCTTTTGAGCCAATCAGAAGGGGGCCTAACTTACCGGAGCCAAGCCACCATGCGTCCTGTGGTCAAGGGGCCAAATTCGGGCCCAATTCATCACAACACATGCATGATTCGCTGCGCCAGCCTTAGTAGCATCGCGACTGCGATCTTCACATGGTGAAAGTGAGCTGTCAAGGCCGGAACGATAAAGACGAGCCCCTAGAAGAGGACAGCTCCATGCATACGAAGGATGGCACCACGTGGCAAACATACAAGCAGCGACACGATCGTTAAGCTTCAAGATTACGACTCGTTGCATGATGCTGTACCTCAGGATATACACCGTTTTTGCGCTTGGAGCGTTTGTTCAGCCTTTTTGTTCAACGAACATGATGTATGGCCAAAAAGAAGGCAGCAGCTGACCTCATGGTGGCAGGTGCGCCCTGTCGAGTAGGTTCGAAGAACACAATGAGTGCACCTAATGGCTATGACGGTCACGACTTCTGATCACAGGAGCAAGTCGACGCATTTGCTGTTTCTGTACACAATGGAAGCATCTTCAATAGCCAGCGAAAAGAGGCCTGCTTGTTATGCTGCGTTGCGCATTACTCGGTCAAAGGGCGCCCTGCCTCAGTCGAATTTAGCTGATCACTGCGCAGACAACCACGCCTCCTTAGCACTCTCGATACCGGCGAGGTGCATCTTCTACGACCCTTGTGAAGCTCAACCATGGTACAAGAATGGATGGGACCCCACATTGAACGGTGAGCCAAGTGACACCTAAGGCATCACGGCAAATTGCTTGTTGTCGAATCCAGACTTCGGTACAGCATTGAACGCGGGAAGCCATAAAGGTACAAACCATCGGCCAGACACAGCCATGCATCTCCATAGATTGAATCAGATCCACGGCACTGAGAGCCTGTTGATACATATGAAACCTCAAAGTCTCAGCCCCGTCGCACTTTCAGACCCAGGATGGCCCCGTTCAATCTGACCGCTTTTTTGGTCAGCTACGCTCTTTCACAGACAGTAACACACACGCACTGAGTTAGCGAATTAACTAGAAGCATTCAGAAGAGCGTATGCGCAGCGTCGTAATGGAAATACAAGTGTCTGGCGTATACGACTGCGTTGCGATTATGTGTACAGCGTTGCTACACCGCGTTGTGCACAGTTCAGCAGCATCAACTCGACACAGCGATAATAAACCAGCGACGCTCCTTAAAATAATCGGATAAGCAGGATGCAGGATGTCAGAGAGGACAAGATATTCGACTCGAACGATCAGAACTGGAGACCTTCCACAACCAGTATACCGCAGTAGCCCGTGATGAGATGCCTCCGAGACAACAATGAATTCTCATCATCGTCGAGAGTCTTTGTTAAATCCCCTCGAGTGTGGGGGTTCAGTTGTCTTTCCAGATACCGTATCTGAAGCCACTGCCAGTCAGCATGTTAAAGGAATCTTCTAAGGACTTCGCCAGAGACGAACAAACACCACCTGGGCACAGTCGCACAACTACAAGAATATCAGCACATCAACCAGTCAACTCATCATCAAACCCCGCAAACCGAAACGTCCTCCCAACCACCTCCTTCCCATCCACAACCAACCTCGCAGCAACAACCTCATACGCATCGCCCTCATAAAACCTCAGCGCCTCTTCCTGATCAACCGACCCGCAGGAGAACGCGAACCCAGCCACCACAGAGCCCGGCTCATTGACCAAGGCTTTATACCTCTCTGCCCAAATCCTAATACGTCCACCTAGCAAGATAGTAGGTTGCAAAGCCGGCAGCTCATCAGCAGGCACACCAAACAGTCGTGAAAGCCGCTCCGGATCCGCCAATGTACCGTAGAAAAAGTAGTGAACAGGAAATTCTGGTGAACGTCGTTCGCTGGCCCTGGCTGCGAGAGTGGGCCGGTATTGAGGAAGTGTTGGATCACGCCCCAGCAATGGCAGTTCCCCGGTATCTTTATGCGCAAGTCCAATGCGAATTTTTGTAAACCTCTGTTTCGGAAAGTGCTTCTCAACCCAAGCATCAAGAGCAATCATTCCTGATTGAGACAGCCGACAAAAGCTCGCTTCACCGTCTTCTCCAACGCCACTTTCAAGTCGTGGTACGCGAAAAAGACCGAGAGCGTTCGCTACATCGCGAGGTGTATAAAGAGGATGCTCAAGCCGGAAGATATAAGATGCTTCTACCCGGCGACGGGGACGTTTCGGCGGTGAGGTGGTAGAAGCATTCGTAGACCCAAAAGGTTTCGATGGGATGTGTGGAAGGTCGAAGTCGCCGCCTAGCTCCTCAAAAGCCTGGGTAGCGGCGTCGTCTAGTTCGAGATAGTCCATGCTTGATGGTTTGATAGCGGACTGTCTGTGTTTTCGACAATTTGGAAGTTGTTGTGAGATGTCGGGATGAACGATGTTTGAATTGGCATAAGGGGTGCGCAGGCAGTCTTTGAAAGATTACGAACTTGAACAAACTTTTACATGACATCTAGACAGCAAAGAAAAGAGCGCAAAGCTGGTTGGCCGAATAGCTGGTGCAACCTGATCCATGGTACTGCGATGACACAATGCAAAGAGCCATTCACAGTCTCTGTAATCTAAACCTATGATAATGCTACCAACAGGTGGTTTCAAGCTCACCTGCGTCGACAAAGAAGAATAGACTCTACAACTGCGTGATGGATGCTAGTTGTCGTGTTAAAAGGACATGCGAAATGACACAGCTAGGACTATAGAACTGAACCCTACCTACGGGTGTAATACGAGTATCACGACTACAATAGATCTGGAGTAGCCTTTTAATTGTCAGAAACAGATTGCGTAGTCGTCAGGCCTGTTTATTAAACATGATATCCAGACATGTCGACAAGGTCGCAATTCCCACCGCAGAACAAGGACGGAAAACTTGCTCGAGGACTATCATCAATGCCCAGCCAGACATCAGCAAGTACTATATGAACATGTGCACCAAACGAATAGCGAGTATAGTTGGTTCATTAACCGTTTCCATTCCATTAAGCATTACACTAGATAATAATAGTCCCTTTCTTTCCGCGGTGGTAGGCTCCGACCGAGCCCGTCATTACCACCTATTTCCAAATCAGCATAGACATGGCATCTGCCATGCCTTTGCCATTTCATGCCCACGACATCATCAAAACCCCCTATGTGCAGACATCCAGCCGCTCAAAAAGTAGAATGCGGAAAGTGTGGCGGCCGGGCGCTGAAGCGAATGTATACAACAACAACACAGACACAACTGTGTCGAAAAAAGTCCAGAAGGTAAGCGACCGACTTGGGTATCAAAAAAGGGGTACAATAAACCGCGCGATTGTAGCGCTACAAGGGATGCCCACGAGAAGAATGGTTGTGGTTCCCCGATGCATGCATGGCTGCAGCGTCTCTGCTGCTGCAGCCAAGGCCAGTGATTCTATGCCGTCAAATCCATGGTATAGATAATGGATCGCTGAAATGCTTCGCAAACAAGAAAAAACTCCGCTCCAATGCATAGGTCGTTAGAGGCCGTCACCCGGGGAGGTAAGGTGATAGTGCGAAACGTAGGGATGAGTATAAGTCTGT